>Ga0182745_1001196_pt1 | contig 25554 bp, 17 predicted proteins | sample eDN3rd30CKraftBY_FD_128523 | JGI IMG/M metagenome (GOLD analysis project Ga0182745, IMG submission 128523) | Enriched backyard soil microbial communities from Emeryville, California, USA - eDNA 3rd pass 30_C Kraft BY (version 2) (version 2) | ecosystem: Environmental > Terrestrial > Soil >... | reverse complement strand
CGGGCTCGGTGGGCGTGGATCGCGCCCTGGGCGTGGGCGGCTACCCGCGGGGACGGGTGGTGGAGATTTTCGGGAACGAGTCTTCGGGAAAGACGACGCTCACCCTCCACGCGATTGCACAGGTGCAGGCCGCGGGGGGCGTGGCGGCCTTCATCGACGCGGAGCATGCGCTGGACGTGTCCTACGCGCGGAAGCTGGGCGTCCGCGTGGAGGAGCTGCTCGTCTCGCAGCCCGACACCGGTGAGCAGGCGCTGGAAATCACCGAGCAGCTCGTGCGCTCGGGCGCGGTGGACCTCATCGTCGTCGACTCGGTGGCGGCCCTGGTGCCTCGGGCGGAAATCGAGGGGGAGATGGGCGATGCGCACATGGGCGTGCAGGCGAGGCTGATGAGCCAGGCGCTGCGCAAGCTCACGGGCGCGGTGAGCCGCTCGGGCACGTGCATCATCTTCATCAACCAGATTCGAATGAAGATTGGGGTGATGTTCGGCAATCCGGAGACGACCACCGGCGGCAATGCCCTGAAGTTCTACTCGTCCGTGCGCATGGAGATTCGCCGCACGGGCAACATCAAGGATGGGGACGCGGTGGTCGGCTCGAGGGCGCGGGTGAAGGTGGTGAAGAACAAGGTGGCCCCGCCCTTCCAGGAGGCCGAGTTCGACCTGCTGTACGGCAGCGGCGTCCACCGTGCGGGGGAAGTGCTCGACCTGGGCGTGGCCACGGGCATCATCGAGAAGTCGGGTAGCCACTTCAGCCTGCGCGGCGAGCGCATCGGACAGGGACGCGAGCGCGCCACCGAGTGGCTGCGCGAGCACCCCGAGGTGCTGGACGCACTCGGCAAGGAGCTCGCGGGAGCGCCCCTCTCCACCGCCGCGTCCGCGCCGGTGGAGGCGGCGGCCTAACCTAGGAGGACGCCAAGCCGCCCAGCGCGACGGGTAGCCCCACCTTGCGCTGGCCGGCACACAGGACGAGCCCTCCTCCCTCCCCTTCTTCCAGAAGCAGTCCGAGCTGATACTGGGCGTCGCGGGAGAAGCGCGCCCGGGCTCTCCCCTGCTTCACACGGCAGGACAGCACACCCTCGGCGTCCAGGTGGAGGCTCGACGGCTCCAGGAACTCGGCGGTGCGATCACTCAGCCGCACGGACACCCGCTCGTCGGGCGTGACATCCACCGTCCGCACCTCGTACGCCGCGCCGTCCACCTGGATGAAGCACCAGTCGCTGCCGACGCGGAGCTGGTAGCGGCCGGCCTCGTCCAGGACGAGCGAGGTGTTGAAGAGCTCGATGATTTTGGGATGGAGGATGGGCTCGTCGTCGTGCCACCAGCGCAGGGCGGCGTCGAGGCGGATGCCGCTGTCTTCGCGGGTATGCCAGCGCTTGCCAGGAGGAGGCTGACCGGTGGGTGGTTGCATGACGTCCCTTATCTGCGCGTGGGGCCAGGCGGATTCAAGCCCGTGAGGTCGAGGCGACTACCAGTTCCGGACAAGCTCCGTGTAGCCGCGGAAGGCGACGGCGCCCCAGAAGTTCACCAGCACGCCCAGAGTCACCGCGGCCAGCACCGCGCGGTTCCGCAGGGACCAGCCTCCCAACGCGAAGAGCATCAGGAGGTAGGGCGTGTAGTCGAGGCTGAACCGGAAGCCGAACTGCATGTAGCCGGTGTTCTGGTAGAAGAGCCCAGGCAGCGCGCAGACCGCCACGGTGAGCCACACCGGCCAGTGCAGTCGCGGGCGCACCTTCGGCACCAGCAGGAAGACGAGCAGCGGCAACGTCAGCAGCAGCGTCAAGCCATGCGGGTCATAGCCGAGCTTCAACGGCGACAAGGACACCGTGGGCAGCTTGAAGAAAGCCGCCTCCAGGTTTCGAGGCAGATACTCCCAATTGAAGAGCCCCGCGCGATCGATGTCCGCATTGACGCGGTTGTTGAAGAGGTAGGCGTGCCCGAACTCACTCAACCGGCCGTAGCGATAGACGTTGTAGGCGGCAGCGAGCGCGGCCAGGGGCGCGGCGCCCAGGGTGAACAGCCCCAGCTTCCTGGCGGCGGGCTTCCAGTTCCCGGCAAGGGCCTTGAGCTGCGCCAGCCGGGGCTCCGGACCGGGACAAAGCGCTTCCAGGACGAAGAACAGCCCTGTGAAGACCAGCGGCGTCCGCGTGAGCGTCGCCATGGAGAAGAACAGACCCGCGAGCAGCGGACGATGGGCACGGACGGCGTTGCGCACGTAGAGGCAGGTGAGCGCCACGCCCATGACCTCGGCGCTGAACCAGACCTCCCCTCGGATGGCGCAATAGAAGAACAACGTGCCGAAGGCGAGGATGAGCGCCAGCGCGATGTTCTCGTGGCGGTTGCGCGCTGTCTCCCCCTCCTTCGTCAGGAAGCGCAGCAGCGAATAGAAGAGCGCCACCGCCAGCGCGCCGACAATGACGCCGAACGACGTGTCATTGAACTGATAGCCGTGCAGCGCGACGAAGGGCAGCATCGCCACGGCGGGGAAGGAGGGGAAGCTCACGAACCAGCGGTCCGTCGGGAGCGGCCGCCCCGTACAGCGGACCTTCTCTCCCTTCACCACCCGGACGCAGGCCCAGTCCTCCATGTTGGGCAGCACCTGGGGGTCCACATCCAGCCGGCCCTCCAGCCAGGCCTGGGCCTGGTAGACAAAATGAGGCGCCGCGCTCTGCCGCAGGAAGCGCTGCGAGCTGAAGCTGGCCAGCACCACGAATGCGACCAGGAACAGCACCACTTCGACACGGTAGGCGGCCAGCCACACGCGCAAGGCATTGAACGGCACGCTCCCCGACGCAGGAGGGGCCGGTGAGCCCGCGGGGACCGGGGAGGCGGTGGGCTCGGATACCGGGGAGGATGTCCCTTCGCTCATGGCAGCGGCCTCGGGCTCGGAGGCGGTGGGCGCTGCGCGGGCGTCTTCCGTGGCGACCGGGCCAGGAGCCGCGGGCTCAGCGGAGGGTGAACGGGGGCGCTTGGACTTGGAACGGCTCATGGGAGGGGGGATGCGGCAAGCAGATGCTGCCGCAGCATTTCCAGCGTGTGGGAAGCGGCGAACAGGCGCACCCGGTCGCGGTCACCCGGCACGGAGATGCGCTCACAACGGGTGGGCACGCCCGGCGCGGACAATGCGCAGTACACGGTACCCACCGGGTCCTCTGGCGTACCTCCCGCCGGTCCCGCGTACCCAGTGACGGAAAGACCGTAGGTGGTGTCACAAGCGGCGCGGACCCCATCCGCCATGGCCATGGCCGTCTCACGCGACACGGCGGTATGCCGCTCGAGCACCTGTGCCGGCACCGCCACCCACGCGGACTTCATCTTCTCCGAGTACACCACCGCGCCGCCGATGAAGATGCTGCTGGAGCCCGGCACGGCCGTCAGCTGCTGGGCGATGAGGCCGCCCGTGCAGCTCTCCGCCACCGCCAGCGTTGCGTCCGCCTTGCGGAGCATTTCGAGGAGCACTGCGGCGTAGTCGTCCGCGTCCGCGCCGAAGACACGAGGCCCGAGCACCTGGCGACATTCCACCTCCGCTGCGGCGAGGGCTGCGTCCGCCTCCGCCTGCGAGGTGCCCTCCGCCATCAGCTTGAGGTGATTCTCCGGAGCATGGGTGCGGAACCCGAACACGACGCGGGGGTGCCGCCGCGCCACGGGCGCCACCGCCAGGTCGAGCTCCGATTCGGGAATGCCCACCGCGCGCAGCAGCCGGAAGGCGCGGTACACGCGCCCTGGCCGCGCATCCAGCTCGGCGCGCACACGCGGCAGCACCTCTCCCTCCAGGAGCGCGCGGAACTCACTGGGCACGCCAGGAAGGAAGTAGAGCTGGGCCCCGCCCAGCTTCATCAGGACGAGCGGCGCGGCGCCCTCGGGATTCCTCACGGGCTGAGCGCCCCGTGGAACCCGCGCCATGCGCAGGGCGCTTGGGTTCGGAGCCTGGCCGCGCGCCGCATAGCGCTCTCGAAGCCAGCCGAGCACCTGAGCGTCTTCCTCCAGAGGGACGCCAGCGGCCTCGGCCGCGCACTCCAGCGTGAAATCATCCGCCGTGGGGCCCAGGCCACCCGACACCATCACCACGTCCGCACGCGCGACGGCTTCCTTCAGCGCCTGGGTGATGTCCTGCCGTACGTCCCCGACCACCACCACGCGCTCCACCTTGACGCCAAGGTCGAAGAGGCGGGCCTCCAGGAACGCACTGTTCGTGTCCGTTATCAGCCCGGTGACGAGCTCGTCACCGGTGCACAGCAGCTCGACGCGCATGGGCCGCGCATCCTAGCGGCAGCCGGACGCCTCGGCACGGCTCGAAGCGGAAAGGAACCCCGGCGCCCCCCGGTCCGGACGGGGGACGGGCAGGGAGCAGCGGCCCCTGCGTCAGAGGTACGCGGGGCCGTCGGAGCCCTGGCCCTGGTCGGCGTCCTCCTCGTCCTCGCCCTCGTCGTCGATGACCGCGGCCACCGCGACCGCCGCCACCGCACAGGGCGCGGCGACCTTCCGGGCGGACAGCCGGCTACGGACCAGCACCGCGGACTCCACCAGCCCCAGGGCGAGGTATGCGCCACAGCACGCCACCAACACCCAGGCCGGGTGGAGCTGCGTGGCGATCACCGTCCCGCCGAGCACCACCAGCATGAAGGCCAGCGCGCTCTTGCGGTTGGGCCGCGTGTCCTTGAAGGTCCGGTAGCGCACCGTCGACACCATCAGCAGCGCGAGGCCCGCCACCGCCACCGCCATGGGCACCACGGCGCCTTCCGCCAGGGGCTCGCCCTGCGTCGCCGCATGGTGCGAGATGATGACCGACACCAGCATGCCAGCCGCCACGGGAATGGGCAGGCCGACGAAGAAGCTCCCACCGCCACCATGGGGGTTGCGTGCCGCCAGCACGTTGAAGCGCGCCAGACGCAGCGCGCCGCATGCCGCGAAGGAGAACGCGATGAACAGCCCCACGAACCCCAGGGGTTCGAGGGCCCACTTGTACACCAGCAAGGCAGGCGCGGCGCCGAAGGAGATGACGTCCGCCAGGCTGTCGAGCTGCACGCCGAAGTCGCTCTGCGTCTTCGTCAGCCGGGCCACCCGGCCGTCGAAGCCATCGAAGAACATGGCGAAGAAGATGGCCAGCGCGGCCTGGTACAGCTGCACCGGGCCCACGTCCCCCGTGCAAAGCGTGATGGCGTAGAAGCCGCAGAAAATGGACGTGACGGTGAAGAGATTCGGGAGCACGAACATCAGTTTCCGCAACTTCATCATTCCCTCGACTTCCTCTGATGGCCGTGACTTCCCAGCGGCAGGACGGCGGGTGAACCGACCTTAGCAGGGTTTTATTTTGGAAATGGAGGCTGCATGGACGCTTCGCGGTGGGTAGTGTGGGTACTGGTCGCCGGGGTCGCACTCGTACTGTGGAACGTCCTATGGGTCGCGGCCGTGCGGCGTTGGTATCGCCCTCGCGCGGAGTTGCCCCAGGTCCTGCGCGCCCGCTGCGACGACGGCTGGGAGCTGGTGGTTCACGCCCGTCGCGCCCCGGTGCGCCGCTTCGAGGAGCCAGTGCTGTTGTGTCACGGGCTCGCGGCGAACCGGTTCACCTTCGACTTCGAGCCGCCCTACTCCGTCGCGCACTATCTCTCCGAAGCGGGCTTCGACTGCTTCAGCGTGGAGTGGCGCGGCACCGGTCACTCGCGCCAGCCTCCCCCGGGACGGCGATACACGGACTTCACCATCGATGACCACATCCTCCAGGACGGCCCGGCGCTGCTGGCGCTGGCCCTGAAGGAGACGGGGGCGAAGCGGGCGTTCTGGCTGGGTCATTCGCTGGGGGGACTGGTGGGTTATGGCGTCGCCCAGGGGCCTCATGGCGTGAAGCTCGCGGGACTGCTCACGCTGGGCGCGCCCGTGCACTTCAAGTCAGAGCCCTTCCTGCGCACGCTCATCTCCATGGGCGTGCGCGCCGCCTGGCCCGCGCGCTTCCGTCAAGAGTGGATGAGCGCCAGCCTCGCCCCCTTCCTGGGCTACGTCACGCTGCCCCTGTCCGACCTGCTGGTGAACCCCGAGCACATCCCCCCGCGCATCCAGCGGCAGGTCTACGCGAACATGATGTCGTCGATGAGCCGCAAGGTGCTGCTCCAGTTCCAGGATTGGATCGAGCACGATGCGTTCCGCTCGTTCGACCGCACGCAGGACTGGCGCGCGGGAATCGCCCGGCTCCAGCTCCCGCTGCTCATCATGGGGGGAAGCTCGGACCGGCTGGCCACATCCTCCAACGTGGAGGCCCAGTTCGCGCTCGCCACCGCGCCCGACCGGGCGCTGCACATCTTCGGCACGGAGCATGGCGACAAGATGAACTACGGACATGGGGACCTCATCTTCGGCACGGGTGCGCCGACGGAGGTCTACCCCGTCATCCGGGAGTGGCTGGAGCGGCATGCCACGGTCCTTCCCGCAGCCATCACCGAGCCTACGCCCCATCCGGTGGAGGAGATGCCTCGGGAACCAGAGCGCTCCGTTCCCTGAAGGCGGGCCTCACGGAGAAGGGCTGGGGTGCTGCGTGTCGCGATGGACGCAGGCCGCGGACGCTCCTCGCGTGTCGTCCGAGCGTATCGCCCCCAGCAGGACCTGCGTGGCCCCTCCGCACCCAGCCTGGACGAGTCCGTCCAGCAAGCCTGTCGCGGTGAGCCCATCGACGCGGAGCTCGCCGTCGCCCAGGGCGCCCAGCGCCGTCGCCGCCCCGCGTATCCGCACATCCTTGGCGTCCATCCTCGCGAGCGTGTCCGTCAGCAGTCCCACGTGGCCGCAGGACTCCAGGTCCGCGTCGCGCAAGGACACCCGAGCATCCTGGGCCGCCAGCACACAGGCCCCTTGCGCGCCGCGCACCACGACGCCTTTCACGTCCGCTTCGAGTTGGCGCAGGTGCAGGGCATCGCCTCCGACTCCATCCGCCGTGCGGACTCCGGTGATGCTCGCGTCACGCAGCCGCAGCTTCCCTCGCAGCGCCATCAGTCCGTACTCCGCGCTCCCTTCCAGTTGGATGCGCTGGACGTCCAGGTCCCCGCCCACGAACTGGAGCCCCCCATACGCGCCGCTGTCGCGCACGACGATGTCCCGAAGCCTGGCTCGCGACATGGACAGCCCCATGCCCGCCCTCACCGCACGAGTCGAAGTGAAGTGATGGACGTCGAGCCCGCGTGCCCGCATCGCGGACACGCCGTACTCATGGCCCGTCACCTCCACGTGCTCCAGGAGGAGCGTACCGTCCATCACCGAGAAGCCCGCGGCGTCCCCGCCCTCCGACCTGGACCGGCGAACCTCCGCGTGCGCGCCGTCCACGCCCACCGCCGTCGCGGGCCCCGAAAAGCGGGTGTCCTCCACGAGCGCTACGCCGCCAGCACCACGGACACGCACGGCCCGGCGATAGGGCCCCTTGAAGACGCTCTTGCGGATCCGAGCCTCCGCGGAGGCCACCAGACTACCGTCAGGCAGCGTGCTGACGGCTCCAGGCGCCTGCTCGCTTTCGACCCAGATGCCCACCGCCGCTGGCGAAGGCGCCTCGAACTGCCCCCCCTCCACATCCAGGCGCCCAGCACGCACCCTCACGGCGCCCGAGTGCTGCCCCCAGAAGCCCACCCGCGTCAGGCGCACCTCCGCCCCGCTGGCCATGTCCAGCCCCCAGCCGCCTCCCTTGACTACTACATCCGACACTGACGCACTCTGACCGACCCGGAGGACCGGGCCGTCCGGCGCCAGTCCCTCCAGCACCACGCCAGCGCCCCCGCCCTCCAGGCAGGCCCCTGGCGGCAGCATGAAGGGCCCCACGTAGCGCCCCGGTGCCAGCCGCACCGTCAGGGGCCCCGGCCGGGCCAGCGCCTCGGTGAGCGAGTTCAGCGGGCGGGCACGCGAGCCGTCCCCAGGCCCCTCCCCTGCCGGGTCCACCCAGATCAGGGTGCGACCACAGGCAGGCGGCGGGTCCTCGCGAAGCGGAGGATTCCGGCTGGCGCAGGAGAGCAGCAGGATCAGCGGCAGGGAGGTTCGAAAACGCACGCAAGCAGCCATCCTAGCGGCTCCCCGCACGCGAGCATGCGCGCGCGATCAGAACCCGCCCGTAAATGATCAATATCTCAAAGACTTTCCAAAAATCGCGATCACACACAGCTTTTTCCAATTCACTGTGAGTGGCTTGCGTCGATGTATCGGAAGAGGCGCGCCACGCTCTTCCTACGCCCTCTGTTTCAGAGGGCCAACTTTTCATCTGGAGGCCGATTTTCCGGCTCCAAACCTCGGCCGGCATTGACAGGGAAAAGAGCGATTTGTTACCACCGGCCGGGTTAAAGCACTTCAAGGCCAGACAACGGACGGAGGGGCGTTATGACCAAGGCAGAACTCGTCGAGGTGGTGGCGGCGCAGACACGTCTCACCAAGAAGTCGGCGGCGCAGATTCTCGACATCGTCTTCACCAACATTGGCAAGGCGGTGAAGAAGGACGCTCGCTTCAGCTATCCCGGCTTTGGGACCTGGTCGGTTCGCTCGCGCAAGGCGCGCAAGATTCGCAACCCCCAGACGAACGAGATGATGAAGCTCAAGGCGTCGAAGACCATCGGTTTCCGGCCCGCCAAGGAGCTGAAGAACTCGCTCTGAGTCTCCCAGCAGACGCAGGGCTCACTCAGGGGCGCTCACCCACGAGGGGGGCGCCCCTGATGCTTTGCGGGGATGACGCGCTCGGGCACCTGGGCCATGGGCGGCCACGGGGCCGGAGACGGCTCCGCGTCACCCAGCGCCTCCAGCGGGTCCATGGGCTCGCCGTCGCGCCACAGCTCGAAGTGGAGGTGGACGCCGGTGGCGAGCCCGGTCTCCCCGGCCAGCCCCACCGCATGGCCGCGCTCCAGCACCTCTCCAGGCTCCACCAGCAGCCGGGACAGGTGGCTGTAGCGCGTCACCCAGCGCCCCTCGTGCCGGACCTCCACCTGCAGGCCATGGTCGCCGTTGCGGCCGGCGCGCAGGACGACGCCCTTGTCCGCCGTGAAGATGGCCTGCCCCTGTGTGGCGGCCAGGTCGATGCCCAGGTGGCGCCGACGCACGCCCGTCACCGGGTGCCAACGGTAGCCGTAGAGGCTGGTGATGGAGACCGGCTCCAGTGGCCAGGAGAAGCGCGGGGGCGCGTCGTCGTCGACCACCTCGGGCGGCTGCTCCAGGCGGCGCAGCTCCGCGGTGCGGACGGCCAGTCTGCCCACGCGCAGCACCACGGCCTCCGCGAGCGACGCGGGGATGTCGCCGTAGGTGAAGCCGTCCCGCTCCAGCTCGGTCTCCAGGAGGCTCTGGGCGCGCAGCAGGTCGCTGGAGTCCAGTCGCGCCACCCGGCGCTGGAGGAAGCCATCCAGCGCGTGGTTCATCCGCTCCCAGTTCTCCACCTGCGCCGGAGGCATCGGCCCACCGCGCGCCACCTGCCCCCGATGGGCCTGCGCCTGGGACGCGAAGGTGGCCAGCGCGGCGTGGAGCGCTGGGGCTGACTCGGGCACCTCCTGGTCCTCCCGAGGCCCGGTGGCCTCCGCGTCAGCGCCACGGGCACGCGAGGAGGTGCCGTAGAACTCCTCGAAGCTCATCTTCGGCTCCGCGCCACGACTGGCGCAGGCGCAGGCACTGATGAGGGCGAGGAGGCTCAGGCGACGCACGACAGCCCGAGCCTACCATGCCCGTCCCGGCGTGCTCCTCACACGCAGCGCGTCCGTGCCCGGGTGTTCCCCGACACGCCTTTCACCCGACGTGAGGCCCGTTGGCTGTCCGGAAGCACAACGGCGCAGGGCCGCCGCCTCAGGCAACGGCGCGGCGGATGCGGGCCAGGGCTTCGTCGATGTCGCCAGCGGACACGTCCAGGTGCGTGACGAGCCGCAGCGTACGTGGCGCCCCGGCTGGATTGGTCAGCACCCCGTGCTGCTCCAGCAGCGCGACGACCTCCGACGCGGGGCGTGGGAACTCGGCGAAGACCATGTTGGTCTCCACGCTCGCGGGGTCCACCTTCACGCCGGGCACGCCGGCCAGCCCGGCCGCCAGGCGGCGGGCATTCGCATGGTCATCCGCCAGCCGCTCCACGTGGTGCTCCAGCGCATACAGCGCCGCCGCGGCCAGGATGCCCGCCTGCCGCATGCCGCCCCCCAGGCGCTTGCGCAGGCGCCGCGCCTCGCGAATCACGTCCGCGCGGCCCGCCAGCACCGAGCCCACCGGAGCGCCCAGCCCCTTGGAGAAGCACACGGACGTGGAGTCCGTCAGCGCCGCCCACGCGGAGACGGGCACGCCCAGCGCGACGCTGGCGTTGAAGAGCCGCGCCCCATCCAGGTGGACGGCCAGGCCCGCCTTGCGCGCCGCCTCGACGACGGCTCGGAAGCGCTCCACCGGCCACACCGCGCCGCCCCCCCGGTTGTGCGTGTTCTCCAGGGACAGCAGGCGCGTGCGGGGGTTGTGGACGTTCTCCTCGCGAACGGCCGCGCTCACGTCCTCGGGGGACAGCAGGCCGCGCTGTCCCGGCAGCGGCTGCGGCTGCACGCCCCACAAGGCGGGCACCGCGGCCCCTTCGTAGTGGAGGATGTGGCTGCCGGCCTCGGTGAGCACCTCGTCGCCCGGCCTGCAATGGGCGCCGATGGCGAGCTGGTTCGCCTGGGTGCCCGAGGGCACGAACACGGCGGCCTCCAGGCCGAGCCGCTCGGCGACGCGCGCCTCCAGGCGGAGCACGGTGGGGTCCTCGCCGTAGACGTCGTCCCCTACCTCGGCTTCGGCGATGGCGCGACGCATGGCGGCCGTGGGCCGGGTGACGGTGTCGGAACGGAAGTCGATGCGCTTCATGAATCTCCCCGAATGGCCGCGCTCCAACCGGTGCTTGGGCTCTCGGCCGGTGTGACATACAACGGCGCCGTGCCTGGACGTGAGACAGTCGCGGAGAAGCGGAGGCGCGCGCCGGCGGTGCTGGACCGGCTGGCCGCGGACATGCCGGATGCCCGCATCGAGCTGGACTTCCGGACGCCCCTGGAGCTGCTGGTGGCGGTCATCCTCTCCGCGCAGTGCACGGACAAGCGCGTCAACATGGTGACGCCGGCCCTCTTCCAGCGATTCCCCGACGCCCAGGCCTATGCGGAGGCGGAGCCCTCGGACGTGGAGTTCTTCATCCGAACCTGTGGCCTGTACCGCGCCAAGGCGAAGAACATTGTCGCGGCCGCCCGGGCGCTGGTGCAGGAGCACGCCGGGCAGGTGCCCACGCGGCGGGACATGCTGGAGAAGCTCCCGGGCGTGGGGCGCAAGACGGCGGGGGTGGTGTGCATCCACCTGGGGGGCGATTCGGCCTTCCCGGTGGACACGCACGTGAAGCGGCTCGCCTACCGGCTCGGCTTCACCACGAAGGAGGACCCGGACAAGGTCGAGGCCGACATGCAGGCCCTGCTGCCGTCGGAGCGGTGGACGCAGGGCCACCAGCTCCTGGTGTGGCACGGGCGGCGGACGTGCTTCGCCCGCTCGCCCGCCTGTGAGCGCTGCGTCGTCGCGGACCTGTGCCCGAAGAAGGGCGTCAAGGCCCGGCCGGCGACGGAGGCTACGGAGAAGCCGGCGCGCCCGACTCCCGCTCGCGCGAGGACTTGAGGCGCTTCATCCGCTTGCGGATGAACTCCCGCTTCAGCGAGGAGATGTGGTCCACGAAGACGGTGCCGTTGAGGTGGTCCGACTCGTGCTGCACGGCGATGGCCAGCAGGCCCTCGCAGCGCATCGTCTGCTCCTGCCCCTCCGGGTCGAGGAACTTCACCGTGATGACGGCGGCCCGGTCGATGTCCGCGGACTCGCCGGGGATGGACAGGCACCCCTCGTTGTAGGTGGTGTCGCCCTCCATGGCGATGATCTCCGGGTTGATCATCGCCACGGGCTTCAGCTCCGGCTGGCTGTGCGTGGTGTCCAGGACGATGACGCGCTGGAGCACGCCAATTTGCGGGGCAGCCAGCCCCACGCCTTCGGCGGAGTACATCGTTTCGAACATGTCCTTCACCAGCGTGCGGGTGGAGTCATCCACCTTCACCACCGGCTTGGCCTTCTGCTTCAGGACAGGGTCGGGCCAGATGAGGATCTCGCGGACCATGGGCGCCGTCATAATCCCACCGGCGCGGACGGGCAACCGCCCCAGGTAGGTCTTCCCTCTTCCCGATGCGGACGTCCGTCCGGTGGGCGTCAGTCCAGCAGGCTCCGGGCGTACTCCGCGCGGAGCCGGTCGTCGCCCAGCGCCTGCGCGGCCTCGGCCAGCACACTGCGAATCTGCTGGGCGCGGTGCAGGAGCGCCGGGTCGGGGTGCCCGGCGAAGCGCAGGGGATGGAACTCGGCGGAGAGCAGCTCGTAGGCGCGCTTGACCTCCTCGCCCCCCGCCGAGCGGGCCAGCCCCAGCACCGTGAAGTAGTCCGCGTCCTGAATCTCCTCGAACTTGGCCTCCAGCCGCCGCACGTCCAGCTCCGGCGGCAGGTCCCCCGCCTCGTCTTCCTCGCCGACGGGCGCCAGCGAGATGAGGCCCAGCGTCCGCGCCACCGCGAGCGACTTCAAGGCCGCGTCCTGGGTGAGCCCCGCGCCCAGGAGCAGCGCCTCCAGCGTGTGCTCGCCGTCCACCTGGGACAGGAGCTGGAGGTCGCGCGGCGCCAGGCCGAAGTCGTCCGGGGCCAGGTGGAGGTCGCCCCGGGTGACGCGTGCGCGCAGGCTCCCGGCGGACTCCAGCAGGGACTCGGAGGTGAGCGTGTTGCGAAGGGCCTCGGCCAGCAGGTGGAGCGGCGGGCGCGTGGCGGCGGCGAGCGCCACCTCGTGCGGTGCCGGCTCCGCCACCAGGCGGTACAGCGTCGAGGGCTCCGCCAGGGCGTCCAGGAACACCTGCTCGGTGTAGCGCTGGACCAGGGGCACGGCCTCGGCCTCCCGCAGGTAGCCCCGGCCGCGCAAGGCGTCCAGCAGCGCGGCGGTGGTGGCGCCGCGCACCAGCCGCAGCTCCCCTTCTTGCCTCGCGTCGATGAGCCCATCCGCGCGGGCCCGGTCGATGAGCGACTCGCCCGGCGCGGAGGAGACCGCGCCCACCAGCGTGCCATCCCTCAGCCAGAGGACGCGCAGGGCGTTCATCACCTTCAGCTCCACGCGCATCTCCATGCGGGCTTCACACAGGCGGAGCACCAGCTTCGTCAGGCCGTCTTGGGTGACGCTGCCGCTTCGGGCCACGGCCAGCTCAGGCCTGCCCGGGGGCGCCTCCAAGGGCAGGAGGGCGGCGCGCGCCTGCGCGGCAGCCTCCTCAGCGTCCCGCAGCGCGCGCTCCTCCAGTTCCATGCGCTCGCGCTCGGAGCGCTCACGCTGCTCGGCCGACTCGGCTTCGATGCGGGCCTTCTCCTCGCGTAGGGACGCCAGTGCCTGCTCGACGGACTCGCGCGTCCCCCGCTCCTTCTCCAAGGTCTCACGCACTTGCTGGAGTTCGAGGCGGACCTCCGCGAGCGCGTCGGAGGCGCGCGTATTCTCCGCGAGGAGCCGCGACTCGGACTCGGTGCGTGCCCGGGACTCGTCTTCGAGCTTCGTTTCCAGCGCCGCGCGTTGCTGCGCCTCCGCGTCCAGGCGCACTTCCAGCGCGGTGCGATGACGGCTCTCCGCCTTCGCGCGGGCGGCCGCTTCGGCCTGGGCCTGGGCCGACTGATGAGCCTGCGTCTCGGCCTCCGCGCGGCGCGTGGCTTCGGCATCGGCGCGGGCCTGGGCCTCCGAGGCGGCCTTCATCGCGGCCTCGGCGCGCGCCTCGGCCTCGGCGCGCTGCCGGACGGCTTCGGCTGCCTGGGCCTCAGCCTCGGAGCGCTTGAGTGCTTCGGCCTCCAGGCGAGCCTCCAACTCGGCGCGCTTCAGTGACTCGGCTTCGGCCTGTGCGGCAGTGCTGGCGCGGTGCGCTTCCTCCGCCTCGGCGCGGGCCTTCTCCGCTGCGTGCTGCTCGGCCTCCTTGCCGGCGAGCGCCTCTGCTTCGGCGCGCTGCCGGGCTTCCTCGGCCGCCCTGGTCTCGGCCGCGGCTCGGGCTTCGGCCTCGCGCTCCGCGCGCGCTTCCGCCTCGGCTCGTCGCGCGGCCTCGGCGGCGGCACGCGCCTCTGCCTCCGCGCGAACCGCGGCCTCGCGCTCGGCACGCGCCTCTGCCTCCGCGCGAGCGTCTGCTTCGGCGGCGACACGAGCCTCCAGCTCGGCGCGGGCCTCTGCCTCGGCAGCGACACGAGCCTCCAGCTCGACGCGGGCATTTGCCTCGGTAGCGGCACGGGCCTCTACCTCGGCACGAGCCTTTGCCTCGGCGGCGACACGAGCCTCCAACTCGGCGCGGGCCGCAGTCTCGCGCTCGGCGCGGGCCTCCGCCTCCGCGCGGGCCTGAGCTTCGCGCTCGGCGCGGGCTTCCGCGGTCGCCCGGGCCGCCGCCTCGCCCTCCGCACGAACCTCCATGGCCGCACGGAGCCTGGCCTCTTGCTCGGCACGGCGCTCGGCTTCGGCGCGGGCTTCCATCTCGCGCTCTGCGCGGGCTTCCGCGTCGAGCCGGGCCTTCGACTCGCTCTCTGCGTTGGCGACTGCATCGTCGCTCGTGTGCGCCACGTGCTCGGCACGGCGCTCGGCTTCGACACGGGTGGCAGCCTCGCTCTCGGCGCGAGCCTCCGCCTCTACGCGCGCGGCGGCTTCAGCCTCCGCGCGAGCGACGGCTTCAACGCGAGCCGCGGCCTCGATGTCGAGACGAGCCTCCAGCTCGGCACGAGCAAGGGCTTCAGCCTCCGCGCGAGCCTCCGCGTCCGCGCGGGCCGCGGACTCAAGCTCCACCCGAGCCCGCGCCCCGGCCAGTTCCGCCGCCGCGGATGCCAGACGCGCTTCCACGTCGGCATGCGTCGCGGCCCGAGCCTGCGCCTCGGCCAGTGCCGTGGCCACCGACTCCAAACGCGCTTCCGCGTCCACACGGGCAGCAGACTCAGTCTCGACCTGCGCCTGCGCCTCGGCGAGCGCCGTCGCCGCCGACTCCAGGCGCGCTTCGACGTCGGCCCTTGCCTCGGCCTCCGCCTGGCCCCTTGCTTCCGCTTCGGCAAGGGCCGCCGCTACCGACTCCAGGCGCGCTTCGGCGTCCACACGGGCGACGGACTCAATCTCCGCCAGCGCCTGCGCCTCGGCCAACTCCTGGGCGGAGCGTTCCGCGCGCGCCTCGGTCTCCGCGAGGGACTGCGTCAGCTGCCGCACGCGGGCCTCGGCGTCGAGCCTCGCCGTCGACTCCGCGTCGGCACGGGCTTCCGCGGCCTCGCGAGCGCGCGTCTCTTCGTCGATGCGCGCCACCGATTCGACGGTCAGTGCCCTGGAGGACTCGACCCGGCGCTCCGCCAACTCCAGCGCCTTCGATTCATATTCAGCACGGGCCTCGGAGTCGACACGCCCAGCAGCCTCCGCCTCCAGGCGCGCTTCGAGCGCCTTCAGGGCCAGAGTGCTCGCCTCTGCCTGAAGTTCCGCCGCTTCCCGTGCCGCCGCCTCGGCCTCCGCACGGGCTTCCGCGTCGATGGCCCGGAGCTCTGCCTCGGCTCGCGCGTCCTCGGCCTGCCGCGCCTGGGCCTCGACTTCGGCCGCGAGCGTCTCCGCTTCCGCGCGGAGGCTGATTTGCGACTCCAGCTCCGCGCGCAGCGCCGAGAGCGCGTCGACATCGCCAGACGCCTGCTCGATTCGGCTCAGGACAGCCTGGGCCGCGGAGTCCATGGACGCGGCGGAAGCCCCCCGCTGGCGGAGCACTTCCAGCTCCGCCTCCGCCTCTGCGCGGAGCAGCGCCTCGCGCGAATGTTCCTCTTCCTCCTCCGCCAGCCGCCCCTGGAGCGCCTGGAGCTGCTGCTCCAGTTCGTGCCGCCGCGCGGTCTCCTGCTCCAGCGCGGAGGTAGCGGCACTCACGCGCGCGTGAGCCTCCTCGAGCTGGCGCTCCGACTCCTCCTGCTGGGCCTGCCACTGCGCCATCAGCGCGGGGACGGCGAAGCCTCCTGGCTGGGACGCGGCGGAAGCACTCTCGACCGGCTCGGCACCGGAGGCCGCCGAGCCCGCCTCCTCCGGCTCCGAGTCGAACCAATCCTCACCCGCGGTGGACGCAGGCGCTGGAGGCTCAGGCTCCTCCGCCGTGTCGAACCAGTCGTCACCCACGCTGGCCGTCGGAGCCTCCTCTCGCGAGGTCTCCGAGATGTCCGAATGAGCCTGCGCCGCCGTGGCTTGCAGCTCGGCCTCCAGCAGTTCCCAATTGGATGCCGACACGGCCGCCGCGTCCTGCTCCCCGGAGGCGTCCTCCGGCACCGGCGTCTCCGCCGACCCGCCGAGCGCGTCCTCCGTGCCCCACGAATCATCCGAGTCCGAGACGTCCGGCTCCGGCTCCTTCGCCTGCGCGGACTCGGAGGACGGTGCCTCACCGGGCGACGCCGCCGCGCCGTCCCAGGGCTCCGGCAACCGGCCGGCGTACTCCAGCTCCGGGTCGGGAGGCAGCTCCGTCCACGGAGAACCCTCCAGGCCAGCGGGCTCGAACGAGCGCTCGCCGCGCATGGCGGCCAGCTCCGCTTCGGCCTCGGCGAGGGCATCCCCCGAGGACGGCGCCGGTGTATCGACATCGAAGAAGCCTTCGTCTCCCAACTGCGGCGCCAGGGCCGCCGTGCGCAGCGAGGGCTGCGCGACGGGCTCCTCCGTCCACGCCAGCTGCCCCACCGGAGGCGCCTCTTCCTCGGGCGGTGCCGGCGCGTCGTCGAGTTCCTCCGGACGCTCCGCCCCGGCGTGCAGCGCCTCACCGCCCACCGCCGAGCCCCAGTCCTCGCTCCGCGAAGGCTCGCCCCACCCATCCGCCGCGTCGTCCTGGGCCGACGCCGCCATCTCCTGCGCTTCCACCTCTGGGGACGGCCGCTCCACGGCAGCCCCCACGCCGGGCGCTCCCTGCAGCTCGCGTTGCTGCTCCGCCTCGTGGGCGGTGCGCTCCGCGTCCGTCATGGCCGCCAGCTCCCAGTCCGTCTGGTGCAGCGGCGCCAGGTCACCAAAGAGCGCGTTCGCCAGCGCGGGGTCCCCCGCCACCGCGGGAGGAGGCGTCGCGTGCCAGGTCTCGACGTCGGCCCCACCGGGGGACGCGCTGCCCCCTGCGGACGCGGGCAGCTCCCGGTTCTCCACCACGTGCCAGGCATCCGCGTCCGCGGGCGCCCGGACGAGCGAATCCACCAACTCCATGAAGGCCGCGCCCTCCAACGGCAGCTGCGCCACGGGGGCGCTGAAGCCGGGGATGGACTCGCCCAGGAGCAACACCCGGGCCGCCTTGCCGTCGGGATGCTGGAGCAACTCCTCCAGCACCAGATGGCCCCGGCCACTCTCCACGCCGGGCGCGAGCACGAGCAGCACGGGCAGGTGGTGCCCGTACGCAATGAGCGCATCCGCGGCGGAGGTGGCGAGGATGACCTCGTACCCGTCTCGCGTGAGCAGGCGCCGCACGGCGGCGATATTGGCGATGTCGTCGTGGACGAGAAGGACCGGTGCGCCCATGGGGGGGCACCGAGTCTACAGCATGGCCCCCGGATCCACGTCGATCACGACCTTCACCGCGGAAGGGAGCTCGGCCAGGGCCGCTTCCACCCGGGCGAGCAGCGGGGCGAGCGCCGTGTGCGTTGGCCCCTTCAAGAGGAGTTGCCAGCGCGTCTTGCCCCGGATTCGGGAGATGGGGGCCAGCGCCGGCCCCAGCAGGCGGACCCCGGCGGACGCGGGCGGCATGTGCCGGGAGACGAGGTTGCCCAGGGAGCGCGCCACGCTGGCGGTCTGCTCGGGGTGCTCCCCCTCCAGGCGGATGGCGGCCATGCGCGAGTAGGGAGGGTAGGCCAGCGCCTTGCGCCACTCCAGTTCCTGCGACGCGAAGCCGCTGAAGTCATGGGCCAGCACGCGCCGCACCGGCTCGGCGTCCGGGTTGTACGTCTGGATCAGCACCCGCCCCGGGTCCTTGCCCCGGCCCGCCCGGCCGGAGACCTGGGTGAGCAGGTGGAAGGTGCGCTCGGCGGCGCGGAAGTCAGGGATGGACAGCGACGTGTCCGCCATGACGACGCACACCAGCGTCACGCCCGGAAAGTCGTGTCCCTTGGCCACCATCTGCGTCCCCACCAGGATGTCCAGCTCCCGGCGGGCGAACGAGGCCAGCATCTCCGTCAGCCGCTCCGCGCTGCTGGCCGAGTCCCGGTCCAGCCGGGCAACGCGCGCGGTGGGGATGCGCTCCAGGACTTCCGCCTCCACGCGCTCGGTGCCGATGCCCAGCTTGAGCATGGGGCCCGTACACTCCAGGCACTGCTCCGGCACCGGCATGGCCAGGCCGCAGTAGTGACACACCACCCGGCTCTGCGAGCGGTGGTGCGTGAGACACACGTCGCACTCGCTGCACTTGAGCGACAGGCCACACACCTCGCACAAGAGCACGGTGCTGTGGCCGCGGCGGTTGAGGAAGAGGATGACCTGCTGGCCCCGGCCAATCGTCTCCTCCATCGCGGCCAGCAGCGGCGGGCTGAGGATGGGCGCCTCTTCCGTCACCACGCCCTCGCGGGGGCGCTCCACGCGCAGGTCCACCATCTCGATGGTGGGCATGGGCCGGTCGTCCACGCGGTGCTTCAGCTCCAGGAGCCGGTAGCGCCCGCGGTTGACGTTCTCCAGCGTCTCCAGGGCGGGCGTGGCCGAGCCCAGCACCACCACCGCGCTGGCCTGTTTGCCACGCACCACGGCGAGGTCGCGCGCCTGGTAGCGCAGCTTCTCCTCCTGCTTGAAGGAGGGGTCGTGCTCCTCGTCCACGACGATGAGGCCCAGGTTGTCCACCGGCGCGAACACGGCCGAGCGCACGCCCACGGCAATCTTCACGTCGCCGCGCTTCAGCGCCTGCCAGTGGAAGAGCCGCTCGCGGTCCTTCAGCGCCGAGTGCAGCACCGCCACCTCCGCGCCGAACCGGCTGCGGAAGCGGCCCACGAGCTGCGGCGTCAGCGCAATCTCCGGCACGAGGATGAGGCTGCCCTTCCCCAGCGACAGCGCATGCTCCGCCGCGCGCAGGTACACCTCCGTCTTCCCGCTGCCGGTGACGCCATGCAGGAGGAAGGGCTGGAAGGCGCCCGCGTCCAGGGCCGCGCGCAGTTCCACCCCCGCCGCCGCCTGCTCCGGCGTGAGGTGGTCCGGGCGGCCCTGAATCAAGCCCTCCTTCACCCCCGCCTCCACCGTCTTCTCCTCCAGGCGGGCGAGGCCCCGGGCGGCCAGCTTCTTCAGCGTCTCGCGGGCGCCGGGAATCGCGTGGGCCACCTCCTCCAACGGCGCCCTGCCCCCCACGGCCAGCAGGTAGGCGAGCGCGGCGGACTGCGCGGGCGCGCGCGACAGCGCCGGGGGGACCTCGTCGACGAGCGCCACCGCGAAGTGCTGCACGTCCGGCTTCGCTTCCTTCTCCTCCACCGCCTTCGACAAGCCGGGCGGGAGCGCGCCGCGAATCACCTCCCCCAGCGGGTAGCGGTAGTGGACGGCCGCGAAGCGCAGCAGCGCGATGAGGTCCCTGGGCAGGGACGGCGAGTCCTCCAGCACGCGCTGGACGGCCTTGAGCTTCACCTTCTCCCCGGGCGGCGGAGACGCGGGCCCCAGGTAGAAGCCCAGCGCCGTGCCCCGGCCGAAGGGTACGAGCACGCGCTGGCCCGGCTCCAGGCGGCCAGCCAGCTCGTCCGGCAGGACGTAGGTGAACTCGCCCCGGACGGGGCGGCCAACGGCGATGGAGGCCAGGACGGGAGCGCTCACTTCGGCGCGCACTGTAGCGGCGGCGGCGGGCACGGACAGTTCCCGTCGGCTTTTCACACCCGAGGTGCGCACCGACCTGGAACCCCGCGTCGGGGGGACCTCCGGCGGCGCCGCGTCCGCCCCGCTCCACAAGAGTCGCTGTTCCATGACGCTCCCTTCAACCGCCACCCCGACCCCATCCGTCCTGCTACCGGGGTCCACAGTGCAGGGAGGGTCTGACATCCCCGGTGGGCTCCGCCGTGAGACGGAGCCGCCAGGACGTCAGGGCACCGCGCCGAGGGCTCAGGCGCCGGTGACCTTCTTCCACGAGGGCCGGGTGCGGACGCGCTCCCACCAGGCGGCCACGTTCTTGTGGTCGCCCAGGAGCGCTCCGCCGCCCGCGGAGACGAAGAAGTCCATGTAGGGCATCCAGCAGACCTCCGCGAGCGAGAAGGCTTCGCCCGCGAGGTACGGCTGCTTGCCCAGCACCGGGTCGATGATGCCGAAGACGCGCTCGACGCCCTTCAGGCCCTCTTCGATGCGGGCCTCGTCCGGCGCGCCGCCGCCCAGGATGGCCTTGAAGAGGCGCTCCCAGATGACCTTCATCGCCGCGGGCGTGAAGTAGGAGTGCTCCACGCTGATGTACTGCTCCATGCGCCCGTAGGACTGCGCGTCGGACGGCGTGAGCGCGGTGCCCGCCAGCTTGCGGTCCAGATAGCGGACGATGGCGCGCGACTCATAGAGCTGGAGGCCGTCGTCCTCCAGCACGGGGATGACGCCGAAGGGGTGACGCTCCAGGTGCGCGGGGTGCTTGTGCTCGCCCTTCGTGAGGTCGACGAGGACGAGCTCCGCCTCGCGGCCCTTCTCCGCCAGGGTGGTGAGGACCATGCGCGTGGCCGTGCTCATGGGGTGGCCGTACACTTTCATGTGAATTTCCTCTGTGCGGCGGGCCGGGGGAAATCCCGGCCAGGCGGGGACACAATCTTCATGGCCGCCCCCGGCTCCGCAAGGAATTCGGGAAAGTGCCACCTGACGGCCTACAGGGCGAAGAGCGCGTCGGGCAGGCTGGCCCGGTTGTCACCCTTCAATGCGGTGAAGCGCAGGTTGCGCTGTCCGCCACGCCAGACCTCGATGGTGCGCGGCATCCACTCACCGGTGGCAGGCGAGCTGTAGTCCAGGAAGCGCACGTCCCACGCCGTCCCGGAGGCGTCCGAGTAGCGCAGGCGCGCCGGGCGGAAGGAGTCCTTGTACACCCAGAACTGGGGGCGGCCCTCCGCCATGTCGCCGAGGACGTAGGCCACCTCGCCGCCGAAGCGCGCCAGCCCGGTGCGCCCCGTCTCGACGCCCAGGCCCTGGAGGTGCCGGAGCACCGCCTCCTTCTGGTCCTGCACGTTGCCGCTGCCAGTGGCGAGCAGCGGGCACACCTGCGAGACGAGCACCGACATGGCGGGAATCTCGGTGCCCTGCGCGCGGCGGCGGCCTCCGGACTGGATGACCACGGCCTGGGTGTTGCCGTCGGGCACCGAGGCCTCGAAGCGGCAGCGTCCGGGCACGCGGATGGATAGCACGCCATCCCCCTGCACCTCCGGGCGGTCCGTGGGCGCCCCGAGCGCGGCTCCGGCCTCCTTGACGGCCGACCCGCCGAAGCTGAGGGAGCCCTCCACACGCAGCGTGGACAGCCTGAGCTCGGCGCGCTCCGCCGACATGCGGCGGATGATGGAGCTTCCGGGCAGCACGTAGGCGCCCGCGGCGAAGGAGACCAGGACTGCGAGGAGGGCAACGGTGCGCTTCACGGCTTCTCCGTCTTCACGACTTCATGCAGGAACTCGAGCAGCCCGGCCCGCAGCTCGGGGCGCTTGAGCGCGTAGGCGATGTTGGCCTTCAGGTAACCCACCTTGTCACCGGCGTCATACCGCTGGCCCTTGAAGCGGTAGCCCAGGAGTCCCTGCTGCTGCTGGAGGGTGGCCAGCGCGTCGGTGAGCTGGATTTCGCCGCCCACACCCGGCGTCTGCTTCTCCAGGATGGGGAAGATGGCGGGCGGCAGCACATAGCGGCCGATGACGGCGAGGTTGGAGGGCGCGGTGCCCTTCTTCGGCTTCTCCACGATGCGCTCGATGCGCATGACCCCGTCGCCCAGGTCCGTGCCCGCGGCGATGCCGTACATGTGCGTCTCGTCGTCGGGCACCTCCATGAGCGCGATGACCGCCTGGTTGTACTGGCGGTACACGCGGGCGAGCTGCCGGATTCCCGGCTCCTCGGCGTCAATCATGTCGTCGCCCAGCAGCACGCCGAAGGGCTCGTCACCGATGGCGCTCTTGGCGCACAGCACCGCGTGGCCCAGGCCCTTGGGCTCCTTCTGGCGGAGGCTCACGACGCGGACGAGGTCCGCGATGGCGCGCAGCTTGTCCGCCTCCGCCTCCTTGCCACGCGCACGCAGCGTGGTCTCCAGCTCGAAAGCGATGTCGAAGTGGTCCTCGATGGCGTTCTTGCCCCGGCCGTTGATGAGGACGACATCCTCGATGCCCGCGGATACCGCCTCCTCCACGATGTACTGGAGCGTCGGGGTATCGACGATGGGCAGCATCTCCTTGGGAACCGCCTTGGTCGCAGGCAGGAACCGCGTGCCCAGGCCGGCTGCCGGGATGACACACTTGCGGATGAGGGGCTCTACCTTCGGGGTTTTGGAGGCCATGAGGGCTGCGAATCTATTGATGGCCCCTGACCCCATCAAGCCGGATAGGATGCTCGTGTCATGTCGCTGCGCGCCCTGGTGCTGATGGCCCTCTGTGTGTCCACTACCTCGCTGGCGCAGCCCGCGGAGGACCTCCGAGATGTGATGAGCGCACGCGCCTATGCCATGGGCGGCGCCTACCGGGCCCTGGGCCTGGGCGCGGACGCCATGCTGGGCAACCCCGCCGCCATGGTGCTCTTCCCCGCCTACCGCATCGAGGGCACCGGTGCGTGGGACAAGGAGCGGAAGGAAGGCCTGCTCGGGGTCTCCATCGTCGACTCGGCCACCAGCCGCCTGGGGATGGGGCTCGACTACCACTGGGTGAGCGTGGGCCGTGGAGGCGCGCGGTCCAGCGCCCACCTGAGCGCGCTGGGTGTTGGCATACCCGTCAGCGAGATGCTGATGCTCGGCGCCACGGTCCGCTACCTGCGGATGAGCGGCCAGTCGCGGTTCGCCAACTCCGTCACCGGCGATGCCGGGCTCCTCCTGCGGCTGTCCCAGTCCCTGGTGGCGGGCGTCTCCGCGCACAACATCGTCGACACCGGCAACGAGGAGCTGACGCGCTACTACTCGGCGCACCTGGGCGTGATGGCGGGCCTGCTGACGGTCGCTGGCGACGTGCGCGCGGACTTCACGACGAACGACAAAACGACGCTCACGTACCACAGCGGCCTGGAGTACATCCTCGGGCAGGTGTTCCCGGTGCGTGCGGGCTACTCGTATGACGGCTTCAACCGCACGTCGCAGGTCAGCACGGGGCTCGGCTTCATGTCCGAGGGTGGCGGTGGGTTGGACATCGCGTACCGCCATGACCTCGGCGGCCCCAAGGGGCGGCTGCTGGCGCTCACCATCAAGCTGAACATGAACTGAGTCAGCGCGGCGCCCGGAGCGGCAGGTAGCGCTCGGAGGCGGCGAAGCGGAGCAGCTCCACCAGCTCCGCCTCGTTGCCCCTGCGCGCGCGCAGCACGGTCAGCGCGGGCCCCACGCCGCCACACGCCACGAGCCCCGCACGGTTGGCGGAGTCACGCGCGGCGTCCGCGAGCGCGGAGGCCTTGAAGTCGCGGGTACCCGGCTCCAGGAGGGCCATGGCCCGCTCCAGGGCGCGTGGGGAGAGGGACTCGCGGACCACGCGGGCCTCGTCGCCAGAGGCACGTGGGTCCTTCAGCACGGTGGACAGCAGCGCCAGGGCGCGGAGGAGCTGACCGCCCTTGAGGGCGCGGAGCGCGAGCAGGTCCGGAGAGAGCGACAGCAGCGCGCGGCCCGCGTGGAAGCGCAGCTCCGCCGCGGGCATGGACTCCCGCAGCAGGAGCCGGCCCACGAGGAGGCGCGGGTGCCCCGCGTGCACGGCGGTGAAGGGGGGACCGTCATCCTCCGCGAGCACCAGCTCGGGCAGGTGGACGTCCAGCATCCGCGCGGCCGAGTGGAGCGCGTCGAGCACGGCCGGTGCCGCAGGCCCCGCGGTGGCGCGCAGGGGCTCCGAGGAGCCCGCGGCACGGCCCTCCGCCGGGAACAGGCGGCAGAGCGCGATGCCGGTGCAGGCCAGCAGCTCCCCGGAGGGTGTCCGCAAGCCGGGATGGCGCAGGCCGGCACGCTCATCGGAGGTCAGCGGCGGACGCTGCCCCCGCGGCGCGGGCGTCTCGAGCCCATCGAGCGCGTCGGCAATCTCCCGCATGAGCGAGGCGCGCGCGGGGTCTCCCCGCTGCTCGAAGTACTCCGCGAGCAAGCGGTACGGCTTCGCGTCGAGCGGACGCTCGCGGATGTGCCGGAAGGCATCGGGCTCGGTGTCCTGGGGAGGCGAGTACGCGGCGACGGGCGACTCGCGCGTCTCCGCGGCGCCGGGCGCGAGCCGGGGTGGCTCGGGCGCCGCGGGGGGCTTCGCGATGAACGTGCGCCCAGGCGCGGGAGCGGAGACCGTCCCTTCGGGACGCGCGCGGACCACGCGGCGCACGGGGTCCATGCGCCCGGGCGGCGCCTCCCAGGAGATGACGCGCGTCTCCGGAACCGGCGACGCGCCGAGGTCCACGAGCTCACCCGTGATGAGGTCCGTGGCCCCGGAACGCGGGCCGCGAGCCTCCTCGTCTGGAGGTGCCGGCGCTGGCTCGACGGCGCGCCCCGAGGCCGCCGCGCGAGCCGCGGCCCTGCTCTTGCCGCCGGGCGCGGAGCCCTGCGGCGCCTTGGAGAAGGCGGCTTCGTCCTGGGTGTCATCCGCCGTCGCGGGAGCGCGGGGCGCGGGCACGGCCGCTGTCCCCGGTACGGAGGCGGCGCCTCGTGCATCGTCTCGCGACGCCTTGGATTGCCCGCTCCGCTGCGCGCCCTCCTTCGCATCGGCTTCGGCGGGCACCACGCGTTCGGCGCTCCGCCCGCGCCGACCCTTTCGCGCCGGGGAAGCCGGCGCCGCGGCAGTCGGGGCCGCCGTCCTCGATGCCGCACCGTCGGACGCCACCTTCCTGCTCGCGGGCGCCGGTGGCACCTGCGCCGGGGCCACGGCCCCCGGGTCCGTGGTCGACGTGGCCTCTCCGGCAAGCGGCCCGCTGTTCACCGACGACTGGGCCTGCACCGAAGGCGCCGGGGCGAGCGAAGCGCGGGGGCCACTCGGCTCCCTGCGCGGAGTCGCGGAACGCGGCGGCTCGGGAGGAGGTGCGTCATTCGCTTCACGCGCCTGCCGGATTCCCTCGGCCCGGCGGGCATAGATGCGCGCACGCTCGGGGTTGCCCATCACCTCGCGCCACAGACGCGCGAGCCGGTCCCACGTCCGCTCCCGCTCCTCCTCATCCTCGGTGGCGGTGGCCGCGTGCTCCAACGCCCAGGCCGCCTCGCTCAGTTGCTCACGCTGGAGCAGCCGCTCCACGAGCATCAACCAGGCCTCCTTGTGGCCCGGCTCGTAACGCACCGCCTGCCGAAGCTCGTCGAGCGCGGCCTCCGCGTTGCCTCGCGCCTCCAGCGTGGCCACCAGCTCCAGCCGGGCCTGACGCGCGGCGGGTCCTCGCGACTCCCGAGCGAGCTGCGCACGCAGGAGCTTTCCGAGGACCGTCGTATCCCCGAGCCTCCGCGCCAGCGCGGTGAGCTGCGCGCGCGCCTGCTCGCTGGCGGGGCTCTCCG
>Ga0182745_1001195_pt1 | contig 25562 bp, 29 predicted proteins | sample eDN3rd30CKraftBY_FD_128523 | JGI IMG/M metagenome (GOLD analysis project Ga0182745, IMG submission 128523) | Enriched backyard soil microbial communities from Emeryville, California, USA - eDNA 3rd pass 30_C Kraft BY (version 2) (version 2) | ecosystem: Environmental > Terrestrial > Soil >... | reverse complement strand
GGACGAAGACAGCATATACCACGCACAAGCAGTTCGATCTTTACTCCATGAATAGATGCCTCATAAAGTTTCATTATAATATCTTTATCGGTCAATGAATTCATTTTTGCACGAATATATCCACTTTTATATTGTTTATGACATTTAATTTCTTCATCAATTAGTTTGATAAACTCATCTCTAATATCAAATGGAGAAACAACTAAATGGTTAAATTTTGGTTTTTCAGTATATCCACTTAAATAATTAAAGAAGTTCGTAGCATCGATACCGAATTCTTTATCAGTTGTGATAATGCCCATATCCGTGTATGTTTTAGCTGTTGCATCATTGTAATTCCCTGTTCCAAGATGTACAAAACGCTCAATTTTCCCTTGACGACGTCGAACAACAAGTGTAATTTTTGAATGCGTTTTTAAATTATTCATCCCATAGATGACTAAACATCCTGCTTGTTCTAACTCTTTTGCCCAATGGACGTTATTTTCTTCATCGAATCGAGCTTTCAACTCAACTAAAACTGTCACTTGTTTACCATTTTCAGCGGCTTGCTTTAATGCCTGAATGATGGGCGAGTTACCGCTAACTCGATATAACGTTTGCTTAATGGCAAGTACTGTAGGGTCCACTGATGCATCTGCAACAAAATCAATGATTGGTTCAAATGATTCGTATGGATGATGGAAAAAGATATCTTGAACTAATGCCTTCTCATAAATATCTTCATCAGTATCTAAGTCTTTAGGATGTTGTGGAATAAAGCTTTCGTATACTAAATGTTCACGTCCAATGGAAATCTTCTTCACAAATCCGAATAAGAATGTAAGATCAAGTGGTCCATCAATTTTAAAAACATCAGATTCTTCTATTTCAAATTCTTCTAAAAGATAGTCAAGAACCTCATCGCTCATTTCACCATCTCTTACTTCTAAACGACTTCCTACACCCCATTTACGTTTCTTTAATTCCTTTTCAATTTCTACAAGTAAGTCTTGAGCACCTTCTTCATGAATTGTTAAGTCGGCGTTTCTTGTTAAGCGAAAAGCTTGAGTGGATTTCACTTTATAACCAAAGAATAATTGATCAATGTGACTCGTAATGACGTCTTCCAACAATACATAGACCTTTTCTCCATCTTGACTTGGAACTTCAATAAATCGATCTAAAACAGAAGGTACTTGAACAATTGCTACACGCTCATTATGTTCGATCCCTGCACTGTTGTCCTCAAGCATTACTAAAAGGTTTAACGTTTTTCCTAATAATGTTGGAAATGGGCGATAAGCATCTACAGCTACAGGTGTTAATACTGGGAATATCGTTTCTTCGAATAACTCATCAATATATCTTTTTTGCTCGTTATTTAAAGTTTTAAATTCCTTTAGAAAAACATTTTCTTTTGGTAACAAATCAAAAACTAAATGGCGGAATACTTCCATTTGTCTTCTAACAAGTTTCTGTGTACGTTCTGCAATTTTAGTTAATTGTTCTGTAGGTGTTAAACCAGATTTATTTTCAGGTTTATGATATCCAGCTCGAACTTGGTCTTGTAAACCAGCAACACGCACCATAAAGAATTCATCTAAATTTGAACTAAATATTGCGGTAAATTTCAATCGTTCTAATAATGGGTTGTGTTTGTCTTCAGCTTCCTCTAAAACGCGTTCATTAAATGCTAACCAACTTAGTTCACGATTATTATAGTATTGTGGTTTTGCAATCTCTTCTAGCATCTTTAAATAATGTTCATCTTGATCATTAATAGTTTGGATTACATCCTTTGCCCTTTCAAATGAACTTTTTCCAAGTTCGGTACTCATCCAGGTCATCCTTTCTCAATAAATTGAACGGTTACGGGCTTTTTAAACAGTCGTTCAAGATGCTTCTTTTGTCGTTCTGCTTGATATTTTTCTGCAACCGCACTTTTTTTGGCAGAGATCGTTATATGAATTCCATTTTCTTTCGTATCTAATTTGACTTTTTTTACAATATTTCGTTTCGAAATATTCAATGCATAGATGAATTTTAAAAATGCTCCATAATCTCGAAGATTTTTTAATTCCTCTTTCGAAAGCCACGATTCAAATGGTGTTGCAAATCGTCTGAAATAATCACGATTTTTATAAGAAGCTAATAGGGCTAATGTAACTCGTTCTTTATGATTCAGCCCTTCTATGGATTGGTTAGCGATAATGTAAAATGTATGTTGATTTGCCGAATCTCGTTCAATAAATTCACCAATTAAATAGACTTGAGCCGCTCTTCTAATTAACTCGTAATCCGTTAGATTAAATTGAAGTAAGTTTAACTCACAGCTTTGCTTGTATAATTGATCTGCTAGAGAGAGTAATGTTTTAGATTCTTCCTCTGTACGCCCATACTCAAAAGCAAGTTTTTTAGAATTCTCTTCAAAGACTTTATATTTATTAAAAGCTTCAGCATTATTTTGAAGTACTCGATGGATAATGACCCCTTCGCGCAAGCCTTTTTTACTCACTTGAAACTTCTTTGATCCGACAAATTCCATTAAAACTAAAAATACTTCCATAGCCAATCCAATAATATCTGCACGATCGGAGGATAAACCATCTAATTGTTTTAATTGTTCCATTGTCATATTTCCTAAAGATGCGTTCATATTCTCCAACTCATCTTTTAGAATTTCATAGTGGTGTACGCCAGAAATAGGATAGTCAACATGATGTTGGTGTACTTGTGCAACATTTCGCGCACTACCCCCAATTGCTACAATTGGATAATGCACATTTTGTATCCACGGTATACTAGCAAATTGATCTTTAATATATTCTCGAAGCTGATTTCTTTCTGATTCATTGATTAGTTCATCACTAACAAACTTTTGCTTTAGTGAAACTGTTCCAAAAGGAAAACTATATGAATTCTGAAGTTTTTTATCGGTATATAATGTGATTTCAGTCGAGCCCCCGCCTATATCAATGGTTACGGCGGAGGGAGTATCCATTGAATGTACGACTGCTAGGAATCCAAAATAGGCTTCTTCTTCCTCAGACAATATTTCTATTTTTATTCCCGTTTCTCGTTTCATTCTTGAGATAATTCTATTCTTATTTTTTGCTTGACGTATTGCTGCAGTTGCAACAGCTCGAATATCCGTAACCTCATAGTCTTCAATGATTTGTTTAAAAGAGTTTAATGTCGTTGCTAAAAGTTGTATTCCTTTTTCTGACATTTCACCATCTGATTCTATATAATTACGTAATCTCGCAACAGTTTTCATATTTCCAAATTCACGTAGTCCTTCATTCTTATCATATTGATAAAGTACAAGTCGAATTGTATTTGAGCCAATGTCAATAATTGCAGTCTTTAGTCTTCTCATACTTATCACGTCTCTTTTCATACAGAATTAAGGTTCATCAATTGAAATGGCGGACTACAGCTTAAAGTTTATTGATACAATTAATGCCTGCCATCATTAATGCTAATCACATTATGTATAGAATAGTGCATTATTTTCCTTATTAAACCCTGAAAAATAAAAAGTCGGAAGCCTTTGTAGGGATCCGACCTTGAGAACATTTCATATTAATAAAATCTTATTGGATACCCGATTGTTACATTCGACTATAATATAAGCTCATCTACCTTTAATATAAGTTCCGCTATTTCTGGTTTACTAATTTGTTCTTCAGCCCCAACTTCAATACCTTTATGTTTTAAATCATCTGTAATTAAACTTGAGAAAATAATAACTGGTAGTTGCTGTAAAACAGGATGAGTTTTTATTTTCTTTGTTAGGTGATGTCCATCCATTTGTGGCATCTCGATATCAGTGACAACCAATTGCACCGTTTGAGAAACTGATATGCCTGATTGGACAATTGATTCTAAATATTGATAAGCATCCTTACCATTTTCAAAGAACTCTAAATTAACATAACCAGCTTCGCTGAACGTATCGTTTAATAATTTTCTTAATAATGGTGAGTCCTCTGCAATGACAATACGTTTTTCAGAACGCTCACGATGCCCTAATTTTTTGACGGATTCTACATTAATACCTGAATTCGGGTTAATGTTCACCATAATTTTTTCAAAATCTAGCATAAGTATCATTTTGTTGTTTTGTTTTATGACACCAATTACTTGAGAGGAACCACCTTGGTACATATCTGATGGTCTTTCAATATCTTTCCAAGAGATACGGTGGATTTGCGTTACATTGTCTACATGGAACACAACTTTTTGTTTATTAAACTCTGCAACAATATATTTTTGCTCAGCGCTATATGATGCATTGGAAATCCCTAATACTTTTAACATATCTACTACAGGTAATACTTCTCCTCGCAGCTGTATAATTCCTTCTACATGAGGATGTGCATGGGGGATAAATGTTACAGGAATTGGTTGTATGATTTCTTTTACTTTAATGACATTGATACCGAAATGATTATTTGCTACGTGGAATTCGACAATTTCTAATTCGTTCGTTCCGCTCTCTAGTAAAATTCCTTTTGCTTCCAAAGGTGTGAGCCCCTTTCCTAAAAAACTAGCACAATTATTATATTTCGATTGTATCATAGCCATTTCTTTTCTCCTACAAGCTATTTTCAGAATCTTTAACTTGTAGATGGATGATTAGACCAATAATTGTCATAATTATTAAAGATCCAAATGCTAATCGACTAGCCAATGCTCCGTATTCCGCAAACGAAAGCGTAATTGTTCCGTAAATTGCAGGACCAATAATAGCTGACACTTTCCCTGAAAAGGCAAATAAACCGAAGAATTGCCCTCGTTTGTCTTCTGGTGTCATTTCAACTATTAGGGTTCTTGAAGTTACCCACATCGAACCTAGAGAAATTCCAAACATACTTCCAGCAATCCAGAACATCCATTTTGCATTCGCAAATACACCTATCAATAATGCGATAATCATAATAATTGCAACAATTGAAACAGACTTTCTAGCACCAATTCCTTTTGTAATATAACCAAATATAAATGAGCCAATAATTGATGCAACAGTGCTTACCAAATACAAAATGATAAATTCACCCGAAGTAAATCCAACAATCGCAGTTGCATAAACTGTCATCATAGCAATCGTTGTTGCAATAGCATCATTTAAGAAAAAGTATGCAATCATAAAAACAAAAATAGACTTATATGTTTTCATTTCTTTAAAAGTTTTAAAGATTTCTTTATAGCCATAAAGAAGTCCAGTTGACTTACGCTCATTTTTTGGAATTGGATGATCCTTATTGACGATAAACAACGGTATTGAAAATAGTAAAAACATAATGGCAGTTGGTATAAATGCTCGATGGAAGCCTCCATCAGCTACAAGTAAATATACGAGCAAGCCAAAAATCGTACCTAAATATCCAAGTGCAACACCAAACCCTGATATAAGCGGCATTTCCTTTTTCGTACCAAGATCACTCATCATAGAATCATAAAATACTAAACTCGAATTATAGAAAAATTTCGCTATAACAAAACTGATAACAACTAGGATAAAACTAAGAGGAATTCCACCTACTAAAATAGTATTATCAATTTCAGCAAGAATTCCCATTAAGAACGTAAAGAAAATCGAACATGAGGTAAACCAAACAATAAAACGCTTTTTGTATCCCGTATGGTCAATCCAAACACCAAATAGTGGAGAAAACAATACAATAAAGAAACTAGCTACAGCATTCGCATACGATATAAATGTACTTGCAACTTGTTGCATTACTTCATTTGTTCCTAGCACTTCATTTGTGTAAAAAGGGAAAAATACGGTTGTAATGTTTGACGAAAAGATTGTGTTTGCAAAATCATAAAAAGCCCAAGACAAAATTGGTAAAGACATGTACAAAGCTAACTGACTTCGTTCACCTGGTAAACCTTTGTTAAGAGACTTCCCCATTTTTTCGCTCCCTTTAGGTTCGACTTTCTACATTCTATGTGCGTACGATCCAAATCAGATTACATGAACTAGTCAATATAATATTTAATTAAAGTTTGAGTTCCATTATCTCCATAACCACGTTCTAATAATGTGTTATATAGCTCTTTTGATAGCTTTACTCCCGGTAAATCTAGACCCATATTATCAGCTTCATCAATTGCGATTTTCATATCTTTAATAAAATGTTTTATATAAAATCCAGGATCATAGTTACCTTTTAGCATTTTCGGACCTAAGTTCGTTAATGACCAAGAACCTGCAGCACCTGTTGAGATGGATTTCATTACTTTGTCTAAATCAAGCCCCGCTTTTAAACCATAGGCAATAGACTCACAAACACCAATCATATTTGTAGCGATTAATAATTGGTTACACATTTTTGTATGTTGACCACTTCCCGCTTCACCTTGAAATACAATATTTGCACCGAACTTCTCAAATACAGGAAGTAATTTTTCGAATGCCTCTTCATCCCCACCTACCATGATGGATAAAGTTCCATTTTGCGCTCCAATATCTCCACCTGAAACAGGTGCATCTAATGATGCTATGTCTTTATCTTTTGCAAGTGTATAGAGTTTTTTTGCTAAAGTTGGCTGTGACGTTGTCATGTCTACTACTATTGCGCCATTCTTTGCAGTTTGAAAAATACCATTCTCCCCACAATATACTTCCTCGACGTCTTGAGGAAAGCCTACCATTGTAAAAATGATGTCCTTCCCTTCTGCAGTTTGAGCTGGAGTTTCCGCCCATTTTGCACCTAATTCAATTAAGCCTTGTGCCTTTTCTTTAGTACGTGTATAAACTGTTACATCATATTCTGCTGCAAGTAAATGTTTAACAATACTTGCTCCCATAACTCCGGTACCGATAAATCCAATTTTTTCTTGTAACATAAGATCACCCCATAAGTTTTATACCTTTTGTGGATGTTATCCAATTTAAAAGGGTCAGTTTGGCCAATATTGGGTCTACTGAAATTTATTATTAGTTTAACAAATATTAGACAAATTGTTATTATTTTATTTAAAATATTATGTCTATTTATAAATACCCCTAATATTTTGTGATTTGTTAATGCTTCCATCTCTTTTGCCCATAAAAAAGAGAGCTGAAAACCAAATGTTTTCAACTCTTAAAGGGGGAAATGAGAATGTTGCTGTGTTCAAATATAATATAGCCAAAAATATAATTATTAAACATGATATCTAAATTAAAATTTTCTTTTTCAATTTAGGCTTTTAATATTCAAATTTTGTTCAAGTTCATATTGATTCATTATTCGATCTAATTCACGACTTAAACGAATTGTCTTTGGATTTTGCAAACCATTCTCGATTCCTGACTGGATCATTAACCTTCTTTTCCATTCGAGTTTATTTAATGTTTCTTTCCTCACAAAATCCCTCCTTTATGTAGTCTATGGGTGAAAGCCTTTTTTTCAGTTATAGGATTGGATTAAATTAAATTTTATTAAAATAGCTTTATAAATCATAAAAGAATTAATCTAAGATCTAGGTGTTTCTAAAAAGGTATAAACAACATTTCCGCCTTGTTTACCTTCACCTTGAAAATGCTTAAACTTCTCATCTTTCACTAAAATCTCTCTAAAATTCAAAAATTCCTCTTTCGTAATTTCTATACTATTAATTTCACCATTTTTTAGTTGTTCAATCAATTTTTTATAGTTTTCCATATAAAAACACCTTTCTAACTTATATTTAACTAGTTATTATCGCTTAATTGTAAAAAAAACTCTTTACAATTCCTAATTTTTCATGCAAACTTTTTTAATATTATCCAATAAGGAGCTGCTTTTTATGAAAATAGCTGAAGTAGGAAATATTATAGAATTTAAAGACGGTCGATTACAAGGGATCGTTGAAAAAGTGAATGAAAACTCCGTCATCGTAGATTTAACGATTATGGATAATTTTCACGACCTTGAAATAGAAGAAAAAACAGTAGTAAATCATAAAAAATATAAAATATTAAATAAGGATGTTTTTTAATACTAGATTTCCCTACATCATGAAAAGATGATTGGGAAATCTTTTTTTGTGTTAGTATAGGTACAAGGAGGTTTTAAAGTTTGAAAATCGCCAAGAGTTTAGTGTTACTTCTACTATCATTAATCTTCTTTTTTGCTGTTTTTTCTTACGCATTCGATAATTCTGATATTTTTTGGTATTTATATCCATTTATTATCTTAATTGGAATAGCCATCTCCATTCTTTCATCCAATCAAAAGGATGAAGTATCCCTTTGGAAGTGTTTACTCTTCGGTATTGGATATGGTGTCATTCTTTACGGACTTATTCGTCTATCCTATCTTATTTTTAATCTTACCATTCTTAATTTTTCCAAATCTATTACAAAGTTTATCTCAAACTTTGGACCAAACAACATATGGCATTATTTATTATTAGTTTTTATTATCGTTGTTGGGGAAGAACTTTTTTGGAGAGGTTTTGTACAACAAACAATAAGAAATTGGATATCCTCCGTGTATTCCATTATTATTACCAGTATACTATACGCTGGACCCTTTATTATAAACGGACATTATACCTATGGGTTATTAACTTTGATTGTAGGAATATTTTTAGGCATCCTATACGATTGGAAAAAAAGTATGCCACTTAACATTGTTGTTCATGAAGTATACATTCTATTACTGTTCCTACTAATTCCCTTTATTTAGTATTCATTATTAAATATTGAACAAATTGGTGAAACTTTCATACCAACTAAGACGTTTAATTTATAGAGGAGGAAATGATTATGAAAAAACAATTTCATTTTTTAGCCATAATTTGTATTGCATTACTTGTGCTAACTGCATGTAATACTGCTAAAGAACAAAATTCAACAGCCCCTTCTACTACAGAAGGAACAAACGCTGGTAATGACAACGTAGAAATCGAAGAGCAACCAACAAATGCAAGTGATGAGACAAATAGTGATTCAAAAAATATCACATATACATCAAACAATGAACAAAAGACAGAAGAAACAATTACTGTAAATAGTGAAGAGCAACATTATTCTATGAAAGTATTACCTAGCTTTTCATTAACTGCTGAAGAGCCAGGAAAAGATATGCTTTACTTAACAAATAATGATTCGATTTCTATGCGAATTGAAACAATATCAGTAAATGATACAACATTCCAAGAGTTACTAAAGAATACTCAAGAAATGATGAACGCTGTTGATGAGAATGTTAAGTATACTGATTTTGATATTCAATCTTATGTAACAAACAATGCTAACATTGTTAACGCTGCAGCCTATAAAGTTGATTTAGTCGATCAAGCCGTTATCTCCGTGATATACGAAAAAGAAGGTCAATTTATTCGCTTAACCATCTTTGATAATCCTACTGCTGACTTAACTGATGCAATGATTCAAATGGGTCTTACAATCACAAAAACTAATTAGTTAACTGTATGTAAGTAATGCTTGGTCAAATACAAATAATGTGCCCGAAAAATCAAGTCTAATTGATTTTTCGGGCACTTTTTTATCCAAAACAAAGGTCAATCTAGAATTTACACTCTAGACTGACCTTTAATTGATATTTTAACTTTTTCATTGTTGCTATCTATTGTGCATGAGACAAAATGTAATCCAAATACCTCGCTGGCTTCACTATTAATAAGACAAATCTTTAATCGATAAACCTAATTTTTTCAACAAGTTAATCGCAACATCTTTTTCTTCTGTAGTTAATGCACTTAATAATTCATGTAAGTGTTGTTCATGTTCAGGAAAAAGTTTATCCATAAAGTCAGAGCCATCTTTTGTAATCTCTGCATAGGTAACACGACGATCAGTTGGGCAAGAAACTCGTGTTAAAAAACCTCTTTTTTCAAGTTTATCAATTACATATGTGATTGAACCACTTGCAAGCAAAATTTTATTACCTATTTGTTGTAAAGGCTGTCTTCCCTTATGATAGAGTAACTCTAATACTGCAAATTCAGTAGGATTTAAGCTATTTTGTTGAAAAAATTGATTTGTCACTTCATTGATTGCCTTATTTGCACGTGATAATACGATATATAGTTTTAGAGATTGTTTAATTTCTTCTGAAGACATGACAAATCATCCTTTTTTCCTAATAAACTTATTATATCGGCTAAATATATGATTTGTCAAAAATACACATACTAGTTTATGACTTTCTAATTTTGTTGTGTTTTCTTCAAATACAATTCATTATCAATTTTAATGAAGTCACATGTTTTATTGTATGATTCGGGAACAAGTGGAAGTTCAACTATAAACGATGTACCAACTTCGAGAATACTTTGAACATATATTTTTCCTTTATGTTCTTCAACAATCCTTTTCACAATTTGTAAACCAAGGCCTGTCCCATTTGATTTAGTTGTGTAAAACGGTTTAAACAAATCGGGTATTTTTTCTTTTTCGATTCCTCTTCCCTGATCACAAACTGTTATTTGGAGTTGGTCCATTACATTCTTTAAAGTAATCGTAACGGTACCACCCTTGTCCATTTCTTCAATCGCATTTTTCACTAAATTCATAAGAAGCTGTTTTATGCGATCATGATTTCCTACAATTTTAGGGTTATATAAATTTTCTAACTTCACTTCTATTGTAATTCCATGAAAGTTCGCTAGAGGTGACATGATTTCTTTCATTTCATTTACAATTATATCAACTGAAAGTTCTTCACTCTTTCTATCAATTGGTTTTGATAGACATAATATTTCAGAAAGGATTGAATCCATTCGATCCAGTTCCGATTTCATAATACTTAAGTATTTTTTATTTTCTTCGGTGGTATTTAATCGTAGAAGTTCAATAAAACCATTGATTGAAGTCATTGGATTTCGTATTTCATGAGCTATCGTTGCAGCCATTTGACCTATCAACTTAAGATTATTTTGATGATCTATTTTTTCTTGTAGTTTCACCATTTTTTGAAACACCCATCCTTCCTCAAGCACTTCTTTAATCGAAATTGATATACATATTATTAATCTATTAATCCTTTTTGAAAAATATGACATTATGTAAGTGTCTTTTGTAAGTTTTTCACTAATTTTCACGTAATTTCTATTAATTTATCGTTATCAAATTTGTCACAACTAAAATTCAACCATTTTTCTATACCTTAGTACCTATTTTTACTACTAAATCACTAATTAACAGAAATGATTTAAATAAGTAAATAGTATTATTTTCCAGTATAGTGCCATATAAATTTTATAAAAGTATAGAATTCGTGTCAAATAAATTGTTTTTTTACAATTTCGAAAACAAAAAAATAGTTGACTCTTTCTGAGCCAACTATTTTTTTGTCGAAAGTATAGTAATTTCATCGAACGAAAATAGGATTTAGTAAACCCTCAAATTATTCTTTATTTTTTCGATTCACATAAGCTAATGCGTAACTCAATAGTTGCGTATCATCATATTGATCAACATTTTTATGTTCATTAACAAAAATTCCTTCTTTAACCCCCTTCTTTATAAGTTGCTTTGCCTCTTTACGTCCTGTGTCATTTAAGAAATTTACCAATTCAATATCCTCCTCTACAAATGAAATTTTCTTCAATCCAACAAACTCCGCAAATGCTTGTGCAATCATTTTCCCAGCATTCGCTAGTACTTGATCGTCTCTAAGTTTTTTTATATCAATCGTAGAATCCATAAAACCGCCTTCTATTAAAATAGATGGCATCTTCGTCTCTCGAACAATATGAAAGTTTGCTTCCTTGATCCCTCTATCGCTTAAACCATATGCTTTAACAACAGCTGGGTGTATTGCTTCAGCAAATTTACCGCTTTGGGTATTTCGGTTATTTAGATAGACATATGTCTCTACCCCTGTCCAATTCCCCCAGTTTGAAGTATTGGCATTATGATGAAAGGAAATATAGTAATCTGCTCCCCAACCATTTGCTCCGTCTGTCCTATCAGTTAAAGAAATATCACTTTTCCCTGAAGGATCATCAAAGCGTTTACTAGTAACACCTTGATATAAAGAAAGTTCATTAGCAAAAGCAATTGCAACTTTGTTATTAAAATCCCATTCGTATTCTCCATCCGGAGATCGCTTGCCAGGTGTTACACCAAAACCTCCGTGGCCAGCATCATAGCCCACTTTAATCATTTTTATCACCCTTGATTTAGTTTATGGATCTATATTAATAAGATAAGTGAGTCTAGCGGAATTTGAGACAATAATAGTAATAAACAGGATTATCTTCCTAGAGTATTTCTAACAATCAGGACTATTAAAATAGGGGCAAATGATGATTTATATCATTTGCCCCTTTTACATCTATGTGTATTTACTTATCCAATAATTACTCGTTCTTTCGGATAGTGGTATTGGGTTTTGTTTGCTTTACCACCAAGTGAATAAAGGAATGAAATTAACCCCACACGTCCTATAAACATCAAAATCATAATGATTATTTTTCCAGCTACCGACAAATTCTCTGTAATTCCTAAGGTTAATCCGCAGGTTCCAAATGCAGAAGTGATTTCAAATATTACCTGATTGACTGAAGCATATGGCTCTGTAATTAAAAGAAGCATCGTAGCAAATAAAACCATAAATGCCGCTAAGATAATGACAACAAATGACTTATAGACATCCGTTAAATGAATTTCACGGCCGAAAATTTGAATTTCATGACGTCCGTTTGCAAAGTTAATTAAAAATAAAATAGCCACTGCAAAAGTCGTTGTACGGATACCGCCACCAACCGAACTAGGAGAAGCACCGATAAACATTAAAAAACTTAAGAAAATATCAGTCGCTTCGTTAAAACTAGAGATCTCATATGTTGCTAAACCTCCAGAACGAGCGGAAATAGAATGAAACATAGATGCAAAAAGTCTTTCATGCCATGCCATCCCTTGAAATGATTGAAACGACTCGATGATAAAGATTCCAACTGTTCCAACTAAAAATAAAATGCCATACGTTGCTGTCGTAATCTTCGTAAATAAGCTAAACCGGAACGAGGAATCTTTCCGGGACAAATATTTTTTTATTTCTACTAATACTGGAAAACCAATTGCACCAAGACCAATTAAAATCATGACTACAAATTGAACAAAATAATCTGAACTAAAAGGCTGTAGGCTACTATCAGTCAATGTAAAGCCGGAGTTTGTTGTGGCTGATATAGAAGTAAAAATGCCATGCTTTATCGCCTCTCCAAGGCTGTCATAATATCGTAGAAAATGAACTGAAAGGATAATTGCCCCAATAGCCTCTATAACAAATAAAATTTTCACAATTTCTTTTAGTAAATGAACAACTCCAGATAAATTATATTGATTATGGTCAATCATAATTAATTGTCGTCCACGCATACCGATTTTTCTTCCAAACAAAATCCATATAAATGTTCCAATGGACATAATTCCGATTGCTCCAACTTGACAAATAACGAGCAAAACAATGATGCCAAATGGTGTAAATGTATCTGCAAAATTGATAACAGTTAGTCCTGTAACACTTACAGCACTAATTGCGGTAAATAGTGTATCAATATAAGAGATTTCAATCCCGTGTTTGTATACTGCTGGAATACGTAATAATAAAAAGGATACAGCAATTGCAATAAAGTAATATGTAACAATTAATTGAAATGGTGTTATGATGTAATCTTTAAAATTTTTTAATTGGGCCATTTTATCGCCTTCTTTTTTAATGTATCAATAATCGTAAAACCAGTATATATAAAATCTACTATAAAAGAAAAGAGGAACAATTAGTTTGTCCCTCTTTTCTTGATAAATTAGTTGTGGTAAATACTGATTTTATATTGAATGCTCTTTTTTCTTTTTAGCAACACTTGTAAACCAACCACCAATTGCAATAGCTAATAATACTCCCCAGAAAGTAAGTTCCCATGCTGTTGAATGTGGGAAGTCTTCAGGTAATACACCTACACCTTCATGAGATAAAGTTAATACTACTAATTTAATTCCAACCCATGCAACAATTAAAAATGCTGCTGTTTCTAAATCAGGGTAATTATTTAATAATTTAACGAACCCTTGAGCAGCGAAACGCATTAAAATCATACCAATGATCCCACCGAAGAACATGACAGCAAATTGGCCACCGTTTATGCCACCAATATCGAATTCGCCTACTTTTGGTATTGTAACAGCAATAGCAACGGCTGCTAGCATTGAGTCAACCGCAAAGGCAATGTCAGCAAGTTCTACTTTAACTACTGTTGCCCAAAACCCCTTACCCTTTTGATGCTCCAAATCGTGTTGTTCCTCATGTTCTTCGCCTTTTTTAAACTTGGTTTCATATATATTTTTGATTGAAATGAATAATAAATAAGCAGCACCAATGGCTTGAATTTGCCAATATTGTACTAATATAGTAATTAAAAATAAGGCTACAAATCGTAATATAAACGCACCTATTAATCCATAAAATAAAGCCTTTTTTTGTTGATCTCGGGGCAAATGCTTTACCATAACTGCCATGACAACGGCATTATCTGCTGCAAGCAAGCCTTCTAATACAATAAGAACAATTAATACCCATAGGTACTCTAATATTATAGCTTCCACTATTAATCCTCCTCTTCTCTTTTGTATACCCACAATATAGGTATTTCAAAATGTAAATTTCCTAGTTGAATCCTATTACTGGTTTCAAAGAGAACACGGCTGAATAGATGTCGTGCATTTTGTGAATTTGTCAAAAAAGAAAAGACCTCTGCCTATATAGGCAAAGGTCTTGCTAAGCAAATTAACATTTTTCGAGTACTATTCTACTTGAAAAAACTATGCTCTAACACCCGATGATAATTTATATCATGTGTAATGACGAATGTGTAGTAAGTATTTTACAATACTTATAGCTACTCCCCTTTGACATGAAGTCAATGGTTATTTTGTTGAAATTCACGTTAGAATTATATATTTATTCATTTTTAATTGCAAGGTATTATTTTATTTCGATATGATATTCTGTTTTATGTTTGTTTTTATTGTAAAATTTTACCATTGTTGGCATTGTTTCCAGGAAATCAGGGCACTTAATTTTCCCCTTTGCTAATATTTTCTTTGCTTCACTGCAATCAAAATATCCATTCCATGTTAGATAGTCTAACGTCTCCATTTCGACACCTAAATTTTTCCTGACGGGTTTTAATTGTAAGCATTTTTTAGTTAATTGAACAGGAAGTCTTCCTTTTGGGAATTTATCTGTCATTAGCTTTACCATCATACGATAAACTTCTAAAACTGGATGCGGGTGCGGATCAGTAAGATGTAGAGTCTTTCCAACTGCATCTGGTTCCTGACTTATAAAAGCACTTGCCTCAATAACATAATCAACGGGTACGACATTAATGAATGCATTTGAATGTCCTACATAAGGTATGAACGGCAAAGATTTCACTTTATCGATCATATTTAAAAAGAAATAAGGACCATCGAATTTGATTGTTTCACCTGTTATCGAATTTCCTCGCACAATACCAGGACGTATTATGGTAGTAGGAATGGTCGATTTTAATTCTTCAACCATTCGTTCTGCTTCGAACTTTGTTTCTTCGTAATTGTTTTTAAACCCTACCTCTGGACGTATTAATTCTGTCTCCAACAGAACGCCTTCTCTTTTACCGGCAACATAAGCAGTACTAAAATACATATATCGAATTAACTTTGGTAGATGCTGTACAAAGTCATTCACATTTTTTGTTCCATCTACATTAACTTTCCATGCAATTTCCCTCGGTACAGCTAAATCATAGATTGCAGCTAGATGCCATAATACATCAATTTGTTCTGCTAATATTAGTAGTGTTTCTTGTGATATACCAAGCTGGGGTAAGGTAATATCCCCTTCTACGATTGTAATTTTTCTACCTGGAAAACTAGTAGTAATTTTTGCACTCTCTTCCTGCGCTTTTTCTATTTGTGTAGGTAAAACAATTGCAAATATATGATCGGCGTAATTTTTCCTAAACAATTCACGTACTAGTTGCCCCGAAATAAAACCAGGGAACCCGGTAAATAAATGAACCCCCATAATACTCCCCACCTTCTAAGAAAACTATCATATCAATATATGTAATTTTTTTTACGATTAAAATTGATTTATGTTTCATTAAACGAAGAATTCTATGAAAGGTTTCTAGAACATAACCCAACTCCATTATAGTGGTACCACTCTATGATATGAATTATTAAAGTTGTCTGCGTATATTCATATATTAAGTAAATATCGAAGTACATAGGAAATGTAAAAGGCTGATCAGAATAAGAACATCTGAACAGCCTCTAATTTTATTATAACAAACTATATAATTTTATATTCTCATTTTTATCAGAGAACCAACGCATTGCGAATTCATTTTCAAATAGGAAAACTAAATTATCAAATCGATCTTTTACTAGCATAGATCGACTAGAAGACATTGATTCTTTTACATCATCTTCATTTTCAATCCAACGAGCAATTTTAGAACCAATCGGTTGCATTTGAACTTCCACGTTATACTCATTTTTCATACGATGTTCAAAAACTTCAAACTGTAATTGTCCCACTGCACCAAGAATGACTTCCTCAGTATGTAGGGTTTTGTAGTATTGAATAGCACCTTCTTGAACAAGTTGTAAAATCCCTTTGTGGAATTGCTTTTGCTTCATTACATTTTTAGCTGTAACCCGAACAAATAACTCCGGAGTAAATTGAGGTAATTTCTCAAACTGAAATGACTTCTTACCGCCAACTACTGTATCACCAATTTGATAAGTTCCTGTATCATATAAACCGATAATATCACCAGCAACAGCCTCATCAACAGTTTCACGATCATCTGCTAAAAATTGAGTAGATTGTGATACTTTAAATGATTTTCCTGTTCTTGCTAATGAAATATTCATACCACGTTCAAACTTACCAGAAACAATACGAACAAATGCGATACGATCTCGGTGTGCAGGATTCATATTTGCTTGGATTTTAAAGATAAATCCAGAAAAGTCATCATGTTCAACAGGATCAATAAATTGCTCATCCTCTGTGATTCTAGGTTGTGGAGCTGGAGCAAATTTCAAATACGTTTCTAAGAAAGTTTGTACACCAAAGTTTGTTAATGCCGAACCAAAGAATACAGGTGTTAATTCTCCGCGACGGATTTTCTCTTCAGAAAACTCGTTTCCTGCCTCATTTAATAATGTAATATCATCCATTGCTTGTGTGTAGTACGAAGTTGCCTTCATTGGATGTTCTACTGCTAATTCACCATCCTCACCGATTGGTAAGAAACGATCTTTTTCTTCTGTACGGAATTGTTCGATTCGTTGGTTATAGCGATCATAAATACCAAGGAATTCTTTCCCCATACCAATTGGCCAGTTCATTGGATATGCATTAATACCAAGTACTTCTTCCAACTCTTCTATGATTTCAAGCGGCTCTTTCCCTTGACGGTCTAGTTTATTGATAAATGTAAAGATTGGGATACCGCGCATACGACAAACTTTAAATAATTTTATTGTTTGTGCCTCGATCCCTTTTGCGACGTCAACAACCATGACAGCACTGTCAACCGCCATTAATGTACGATAAGTATCTTCTGAGAAATCTTGGTGCCCAGGTGTATCTAAGATATTTACGCGGAAGCCGCTATAGTCGAATTGCATTACCGATGATGTAACAGAAATTCCACGTTGCTTTTCAATTTCCATCCAGTCAGATGTTGCAAATTTCCCAGTTTTCTTACCTTTTACAGTACCTGCGTCGCGAATGGCACCACCAAATAATAATAGTTTTTCTGTAATCGTCGTTTTCCCAGCATCCGGGTGAGAGATGATGGCAAAGGTACGACGCGATAAAATATCTTGTTCTAATTTTGAAGTCATATTTCTCGTATCTCCTTTTTCTACTACCTAATAATAAAAGATATTACCTATTCCGTACAACTTTTTTATATATTGAAAATTCTTGCCTTAGTCACAAAAATACAACTCGACACAAAATAGTCGAGTTGAGATCTTTACTATAGCTATTATTTATATACTAATAATCTAAATGAAACCCTCTCTATATACACAGTTTAGAGAGGGTTTTTGTATTACTTTACTTAACAAACTTTAACTGTCCGGCTTCAATGGCGATTTCAGCGTCACTATGAGGATACTTTGTATTACCGATGATTTGATAATCTTCATGTCCTTTACCAGCAAAAATGATGATATCTCCTGGCTCTGCTACTGAGACTGCATGGCGAACTGCTTCCGCTCTATCTCCAATACATGCATAGTTATTGTGAAGCATTCCTTTTTCTAGATCGCCTGTAATACTATCATATTCTTCATATCTTGGATCGTCTGTTGTTAATACAACATAATCAGCACGAGATGCTTTTTCCGCCATAGTCGGGCGTTTTGACTTATCTCGATTTCCACCAGTACCAACTAAGAAAATTAGCTTATTATCTTGTTTTTTGTATGGGAGTGCTGCATTGATTGCTTTTTCAATTGCATCAGGCGTATGTGCATAGTCGATAAAAATTTGAATCGGTAAGTCAGTTTTTACTTTTTCCATTCGACCTTTAATAGGATTTAAATCTTCTATTTGTTCAATAATTGCTTCAATCGGGAAACCTCTACCATAAAAGACTGCAGTTGCAGCTAATAAATTGTATACATTAAATTCACCTAATAGTTTTGTGGAAACTGGAAATTTCCCTTCAGGTGTGATCATATCAAATGTTGTAAATCCATCATCAAAGTTGCAATTTTCTGCTGTGAAATTTGCTTCATTCTTTAGTCCATATGTCAACACGGGAAACGGTGTAATATTTGCGTATTTCTCTGACCATGGATCATCAGCATTTAGCACAACAAACTTATTCTTCGTAAGGTCTTGACCCATTTGAGAGAACAATAAACCTTTTGCATTACCATACTCTTCCATCGTTCCATGGAAATCTAAATGGTCGTGAGTTAAATTCGTGAATACTGCAACATCATAATCCACTCCCGCAAGACGTCCTAATACTAATCCGTGAGAAGATACCTCCATCACCATTGCTCGACAGCCTTCCATTTTTGCACGGAAAATCATTTGTTGCGTACTTAATGCATCACTAGTTGTATTAGCTGATTCATACAATACCCCATTTAAATTAAATCCAATTGTTCCGGTAAGGGCAGATTTTTCCCCCATACCAACTAATATATGGTGAATAATGCCAGTTACACTTGTTTTTCCATTTGTACCAGTGACACCAATCATTGTTAAATCTTTAGATGGGTAATCGAAGAATTTCGCGGCAAGTAGCCCTAACGCGCGATTTGTATCGTTTACAATTACTTGAGTTACTTGACCTTCTAATTGAAGTTCCTTCTCCGCAACAATAACTGTTGCTCCCATATCTACTGCTTTTTGTGCGTAATCATGACCATCTACTGTGTAGCCTTTAATACATATAAATAAACTTTTTGGTTGCACACTTCTAGAATCAATTGAAATATCTTTGACATTACTAGGTAACTGCCCAATAACTTTTTTTAAAGGGATTACACTTAATAATTCCTCTGTATACATCCTAAAATCCTCCATTCAATCATTGGTAAGTACCGTATCATTACCATTATGTATACAAAATTTCCATACTTTTCATCTTATGAATTATAGAAATGAAAGAGATTTACTGAATGACATTAATCATATCAAAAAATAGCCTAATTCGACACGTTTTTTTACTTTTATTTATAGATAGTAACTATTTTTTTAACATAAAACGATAGGATGGGGTTATCTTATAGTAATAAAGTACCATCTTTGCTTCTGAGCAGGATGAACTCAATAGACAACCCCATGGAATTTATTTTAATACCATTCTTACAAGTTTTAGTTTCTTTTTATATGGCGGATATAAAAGATCATTTGTTATTTTCGTTGAACGTTGCATAATTGATTTAGGATGAGTAAAATTCTCAAAACTTGCCTTACCATGATAAGCATTAACTCCAGATGGTCCAACACCACCGAATGGTAAATACATATTACCAACATGCGTCACTGTGTCGTTAATGCACCCTCCTCCAAATGGAAGTTGTTCTAGAAAATAATCAATGGCTTTATCATGCTCTGAGAAAAAATAACCTGCAAGCGGTTTAGGTAATTTTCGAATTTGATCGATTGCGATATGAAGTTGATCATATGGTATGACAGGAAGTATTGGTCCAAATATCTCATCTTCCATTATTGGACTAGTCCATGTAATGTTTTCGAGAATTGTTGGTTCAATATAACGATTTTCTAGATCATAGTTTCCACCATATGTGACTTGTTCTTTTTCCAATTCAATTAATGCTACAAGACGTTTGAATTGCTTTTGATTAACAATTCTTCCATAGTCCTTGCTCTTTTGCGCATCTTCACCAAAGAATTGTTTAATCGTTTTCTTTAATAATTGAACGAACTTTTTATAGACAGATTGCTGAACAAGAACATAGTCAGGTGCAACACAAGTTTGTCCATTATTATTAAATTTCCCCCAAACTATTCGTTTGGCAGCCACTTCTAAATTGGCAGTATGATCAACAATAGCTGGACTTTTTCCACCTAACTCTAAAGTGATTGGTGTCAGTCTTTCTGCTGCAGCCTTCATAATAACTTTACCTACAGCCACACTACCTGTGAAGAAAATATAGTCAAATGAAGCATGAATTAATGCAGTAACTTCTTCTTTTTCCCCTTCTACAACAGTTATATATTGTGGATCAAATGTTTCTTCTATAATTTTTTTCACAATGGCACAAGTATGGATTGCTGATTCTGAAGGTTTCACAATCGCAGTATTTCCACCAACAATTGCACCAATTAAAGGCTCCATAACAAGTTGGAATGGATAATTAAATGGGGCGATTATTAAAGTAACGCCATATGGTTCTCTAATAATAAAGCTTTTTGCAGGTTGTAAGGATAACGGTGTTTTTATCTCAGTTGGTTTAACCCACTCGTCAATTTCTTTTAACATATATCGAATACTACTTAAGACTATTCCTACTTCATTTGTATAACCTTCAAAATCGCTCTTACCTAAATCTAAATTAAGTGCTTCAAGAATATCTTTCTCATATTTCCTTATTGATTGTGCTAATTTTTCAAGTTGTTTTTTCCGAAAATCAATGGATCTCGGTTCCCCAGCATAATAGTAAGTTCTTTGTACCGATATTAACTTTTCAACCTCGTGTGATGTCAGACTCATAAATAACGTCCTCTCATTTTTAAATTAGCTTACATAAAACAAAATCTAATTGTTCATAATAATAGTGTACATTTACTACCAATTGTAGTGAATTTCCTTCTAATAGCATAAATAATTCGTCTTTTTTAAGCGATTATTTCAGATGTCTTGGCAAATGAACTCACATTTCTTTAGTTTCTGAATTAATTACGATTGATATGTGTAGTTTAACCCAAGGCTTAGCTTCAATCATTAAGAGTTTTACTTCTTAATAATAGGTTATGTCATATCCTTTTAACTAATTGTAGTGTAAAACGAGTACTGAATGAAGTTAAATGCTATGAATGAAAGGGATACATTTAAAAAGGGGGCAATTTTTATGATTTCGACTGATACATGGTGGGAGAAAATATTTTCAGGACCTTTATCAATAGGTCTTAATGAAGAAAAAACACATCTATTAGAAGACGAATCTTTTTTATTCTTAACGGAAGAACAATTGCCACAAGATGAAAACGAAACTGAATAGACTAAAGTTGATTTAGAAAATTTAATATGAAATTACTATTATTTCCTCCTCATTGTTAATATAATTTAAAATGAGGAGGGAAATCCTTTGAGAAAATTTAATATACTATTTATATTTCTATTAACTATATTTCTTGTGGTAGGAATTGTCGCTATCTTTATTCAAGATACTGACCCTTTTTCAGATACCACCTTACCTGAAGTGGAGTCCATGACTAAAGTTCCAGGATATTCTACCATGATGACTGTGGCTTCAATTGTAGAAGATGAGTTATCAGAAGATGCTATTCTCGATTTAGTAGTATCTCCAAGCGGTAATGAAGAGCATGTTACATTAAAACTTTTAAGTAACGATCTATTAACCGAAGAGAATTTACTGAAAGAGAGTTATCCTATATTACTTCAAACTTCAAGTATAGAGGATGTCACTTCTTTTACAATTTCTTGGCATTTAGATAATGACCTCCCGATCATGTCCTTCACTCTTGATAAATCCGATTTATCAAACATGATGTTGGAAAACTACGCAACAATACCTTCAATTGCACAAAATTATTATAAACACGAGTCAATGAATTAAAACAAGGTCCCCTTTCAAATGGGAACCTTGTTTTTTTCTTTTATTCATTGTCATTCTTTTCATCTTCAATTTCGATTACTTCTGGGGGTACGTCCGCGAATGTATCTCCTTCTTCTTCTAGATCACGCATTTTGTGGGCAATTCTAGATGCTGCACTAGCGGCAATACTTGCAACAAGATCGTCTAAAAACGTATTCACGTTTCCTGGTTTCGTATCTAAATGTTTAATAATACCGATTTTTTCCTTATCTAAATGTCCATAAGTTGTTAACGCAATACTTCCATATGTTAAAACAGATCCTACCGCGATTGTCTCATCAACACCAAATAATCCCTCATCAGACTCAACAATTTGCTGCAAAGGCTTGGATAACATTTTCTTTTCGGCTAATTCATCTAATTCTACCCCAACTAAAACAGCATGTTGAACTTCTCGCTTTTGCAATACCCGTGTAACAGAATTTAGACAGTGTTCAAATTGTAACCCATCATTGTATGGTTTTTGCATTTTATAAACAATTTCTGCTATATCTTCTAATTTTACTCCTCGACGAATTAATGCGTCTTTAGCGGCTTTTGTAACTTCAATTGAATGTATACGTACTGATTTATCATGCATAATACTAACCTCGCTTTTTCTCTCTATATTTTTACGTCCATATTGCCTTGCTATATAGTACACCGCTACAATTCAATATGATACAATTTTAAATACTACTTAATGTAAGGAGGCCCTTACTTTGGAAAAGGGATCAATAAAAGATGTAGTTTTTTACAGTGAATCATTACAAGAAGAAATCGAATTATTAATCTATATTCCAGCTAACTATACACCTTTAAATAAATATAACATTTTACTTGCTTCTGATGGAAAAGATTACTTCCAGCTTGGTGGTATTACAAAATTAGCTGATGAATTAATTGAAGAATACGAAATTGAAAACTTAATTATTGTTGGGATTCCATATAAGAATGTACATGATAGAAAAGTAAAATACATTCCAACAGGAGAAAAGCATGAAGCATATTTACGCTTTTTAGCTCATGAACTTGTCCCATATTTGGATAGAGAATATTCTACCTTACAAATGGGTTCTACACGTGCAGTAATAGGTGATTCCATGGCAGCTACAGTTTCTTTACTAGCCGCTCTAAAATATCCAAATATCTTTAGTAAAGCTATTTTGCAATCCCCTTATGTTGATAAACATGTTTTAGAGGTGGTAAATAATTCAAATGCACAAAGTCAAATTTCTATTTATCACATAATCGGAAAACAAGAAAACGAAGTACTTACGACGGATAAAACCATAAAAGACTTTTTAACACCTAACCGACAATTGAACCAACTATTAACCGAAAAAGGATTTAAAACTTTTTATGAAGAATTCGACGGGAATCATACTTGGAAGTATTGGAAGCCTGATTTAAGAAGAGCATTAATTAAAAATTTTCAATACTAGGGGTAATTAGTTTCTACTCAACACTTACATTTGATATACTAGAAAAAGTTAAGATTACTTATATAGGGAGGTATTGTCAATGAAATTTGGTATTGTCGCTTTTCCATCTAAAAAATTACAGGATTTAGCAAATACTTACCGCAAGCGTTATGACTCACACTATTCTAAAGTAACACCTCATATTACATTAAAAGAAGCATTTGAGGTAGATGAATCAGAAATTAAGGTTGTTTCAGAAACATTAGCAACTATTGCACAAAAACACGCACCATTAACTATTCATGCCTCTCGCATTAGCTCGTTCTTCCCAATTACAAATGTTATTTATTTCAAAATAGAACCAACAGAACAACTATCTAATTTACATCAAGAATTACAACAAGAAATAAAGCACGGTAATCCAAGACATGTATTTGTTCCGCATATTACCATTGCACAAGATTTAACTGCTTCAGAACATGATGATGTTTATGGACAATTACGTATGTTTGGTGTTGATGAAAAAGATACGATTGACCGTATTCATTTACTTTACCAGCTTGAAGATGGGTCATGGACAACATACGAAACATACAAGCTAACTGGAGTTGAGTAAATAGAGTGTATACAGTACAAAAAGTAGAAACAAAAGAACAACTTGATTTTGCCTTTGCTATTAGAAGAAAGGTTTTCGTTGATGAACAAGGTGTTCCCGAACATTTAGAGTTAGATGAACATGATAAAACTGCAGACCACTTTATTGTTTATAATGGCGATCAAGTAATAGCAGCTGCACGAATTAGAGAATACGAACCAAATGTTGGGAAAGTAGAACGAGTATGTGTATTACCAGAGTTTCGTGGGAAAAAAATTGGAAATCTAATTATGAATGCATTAGAAAAATATGCAGTTGAAACGAATTATAAGAAATTAAAGCTAAACGCTCAATCTTATGCCATTCCATTCTACGAAAAGTTAATGTATGTCGTAAGTTCTCCAGAATTTTTAGATGCGGGTATTCCTCATAGATCAATGGAAAAAGCATTATAATGTAAACAGAATAACAAGTTATGCATGTCCGTATGTAATTACGGATTTTATGTTTTGAAAATTCACTCAAATAATGAAGGACTTTGATGCGGGTTACTTGTAAATTCCCTTTTAAATCTACATTATTTAGGATTTTACATATCCATACAAAAAGGTGTCTAGAAAGATAAACTTTCAAGACACCTTTTTGCATTACTTCATCATTTTTTCAATCTTGCTAAAATCCAATGCATTTCCATCTTTAACTATGGATTGCACAATTTTGTCTTCAAGTTCTCTTGTGATTGGTTTTTTAGCTAATTTACTAACACGCTGCACAATTTTGCGAACTTGTTTTTCATTTTTAAAATCTGCATATTGAATTGCATTAGCTAAAGCAAAGATATCTTCCATTTCTACGCCTGTTTTACTTTCAATTTGCTTAAAAAAAGGGTTTTGCATTTTATCCCTCCTTACCTACAACCTACCAGCAAACAACACTTCCAACAATGATTAATAAGATGAATAGAACAACGATTAACACAAATGTTGAATTGTTTTTGCCATGATCACAATAGTCGTTACCCATATCATATGCAGGGCTTACTTGGTTGCAACCACAAAAATTATGATTCCACATTAAAAATCCCCTCCTTTCACTTTGTATCCTATGCAAGGTACAAAGAAAAAGTTGGGGAATTCGTCTAGTTTGCTTTTCCTTTTGGTTTAAAAATAAACGCGGCTATAAATCCAAATACAATTGCTGCACTAATACCTGAACTTGTAATTTCAAACATTCC
>Ga0182745_1001194_pt1 | contig 25566 bp, 24 predicted proteins | sample eDN3rd30CKraftBY_FD_128523 | JGI IMG/M metagenome (GOLD analysis project Ga0182745, IMG submission 128523) | Enriched backyard soil microbial communities from Emeryville, California, USA - eDNA 3rd pass 30_C Kraft BY (version 2) (version 2) | ecosystem: Environmental > Terrestrial > Soil >... | reverse complement strand
GATGGCGAACAGGTCGTCGACGCCGGCGGCAATCGCGTTCAGGCCTGAGGACAGCATCATGACTGCGGCAAAGCGCGAACGCCTGTCCTTCCTCGATCGCTACCTAACGCTCTGGATATTCCTTGCGATGGCGCTCGGCGTCTTCTTGGGGTCAACCTTCAAGGGTCTGCCTGCGGCGATCGATGCCATGTCTGTCGGATCAACAAATATCCCGATTGCGATCGGCCTCATCCTCATGATGTACCCGCCGCTCGCCCGCGTGCACTACGACGAGTTGCCGCGCGTGTTCGAGGATAAGCGCGTGCTGGCAATCTCGCTGATCCAGAACTGGCTCATCGGGCCTGTGCTGATGTTCACACTCGCGGTCATCTTTCTCGCGGACAAGCCTGAATATATGACCGGCCTCATCCTGATCGGCCTCGCCCGATGCATCGCGATGGTGATCGTCTGGAACCAGCTCGCCAAGGGCGACAATCAGTATGTCGCCGCACTCGTCGCCTTCAATTCGATCTTCCAGATCCTCTTCTTCAGCGTCTACGCTTGGTTCTTCCTGACAGTCCTGCCGCCGCTCTTCGGGCTCGAAGGCAGTGTCATCGACGTCAGCTTCCGGACCATCGCCGAAGCCGTCCTTATCTATCTCGGCATCCCGTTCCTTGCCGGATATCTCACGCGCCGCTTCCTCGCGCGCGCCAAGGGCGAAGATTGGTATGAGGCGCGCTTCCTGCCCAAGATCGGCCCGATTACGCTGGTCGCGCTGCTTTTCACCATCGTTGCCATGTTCAGCCTCAAGGGCAGCGACATCCTCTCTATCCCCGGCGACGTGATCCGGATCGCAGTCCCGCTGACCATCTACTTCGTCGCGCAGTTCCTCATCAGCTTCTGGATGGGCAAGCTCATCGAGGCCGACTATCCGCGCACGACTGCGGTGGCCTTCACCGCAGCGGGCAATAATTTCGAGCTCGCGATCGCCGTCGCGATCGCCGCCTTCGGCCTTTCCTCGCCGGTTGCCTTCGCGGCCGTCATCGGCCCGCTCGTCGAAGTGCCCGTCCTCATCCTGCTCGTCGGCGTTGCCTTTCGGCTCGGACGCCGCTGGTTCCCCACCACCGCTCCATCACAAGCCTGAGTATCATGACAGAACTCACCTATACGCGCCTCCGCTCGCTGACCGATCCCGACCACCTCCCCGCCCTGAATGCAGAGTACCTCCGCGGGCAGCCCGCGCTCGGCCTCGGCCCGCTCGATCCCGCGCCGCGCATCCTGCTGCTCTACGGCAGTTTGCGCGAACGCTCCTATTCGCGGCTCGTCGTCGAGGAGACGGCGCGCCTGCTCCAGCTCTTCGGCTGCGAGACCCGCATCTTCGATCCGTCCGACCTCCCGCTTCCCGACCAAATCGCCGAAGATGATCATCCGGCAGTTGAAGAGCTCAGGCAGCATTCCATCTGGTCCGAAGGCCAGGTCTGGTGCAGCCCCGAACGCCACGGCCAGATTACCGGCATCATGAAGGCGCAGGTCGATCATCTTCCGCTTGCCTACAAGGGCCTTCGCCCGACGCAGGGGCGCACGCTCGCGGTGATGCAGGTGTCGGCGGGATCGCAATCATTCAACAGCGTCAATACGCTGCGCATCCTCGGCCGCTGGATGCGGATGATCACCATTCCTAATCAGTCGAGCGTAGCGAAGGCCTATCAGGAGTTCGACGACTCGGGGCGTATGCTGCCGTCGAGCTATTACGACCGTATCGTCGACGTCGCCGAGGAATTGGTGCGGTTCACCGTCCTGACGCGCAGTCATTCGGACCAGCTCGTCGACCGCTATTCGGAACGCAAGGACCGGAAGGAGCCCGTCGTCACGCCAGCCGAACTCGCCGGAATTCCGGGAACGCGCTGATAGGTTTGGCCGCTTGCAGTCGGGCAGCTTTGAGGCGCAGATCTTAGTAAGCGGACCTTTGCGGCAAAACGGCTTCCGATCACCGGCAGGGAACGAGGTTGCTAATTTGCGGAACCGCGGCACCTATAGGTCGGAGACGGAAACCCCTGTTAGACCGATCTGATTCGCGATGAGCCGCTGACAGCAACGAAGCGGTTGTATGACGCGGTGTCCGGCAAAACCTCTGGTTTCTTCAGCGATTGATTATTCTTCGGTAAGCCACGATATCAACTGCGCCATCTTTTAGGGGAGCAGGGTTTTGGCGAAGTTTTTCAACGGTCGAGAAGTGCGTAAGGCAGAAGAACTTCGAGGGCCCCGCATTTACTCTACCGATTTGCTCCCGTCGCATTTCGACCCCAGCCAGCCCGATGACAGCGTCGAAGTCGCCGCCCGCGCCCTTAAAGTGAAGATCATCACAAAAGGGATCGTCACCCTCAACAGCGCTTACCTGGTGTCGCCACTTGGCGTGCTGTTAATGGACAAGCACACCGACCTGTTCGCCGGAGGAGGAATTCTCCCTGCGTTTCGCGTCGACAAGGATGATCTTTCAGATTTGATTGCATCGAATGAAGGGTTCGAGCACGCTGGCATTAAACCAGCGCGAATTGAGGAACACCTCTCAAGACTCGGTGACAGCATCAAGACCGTGATGCCTTGGGAACTGGCGGACACGGCCGAACGATTTCGCTCCCTTCTGTTGAGCGGTCTCAACGTCAGCAACTCGTACATTGCGACGGAGCTTGCCATCAGAGGATTGAAGCCTGCCGACGTCGAGAAAATTGTTGGCGACGTAACGTCGCTTGATCTTAGCAACAGCACAACCCTCCGCGCGTATATCGATGAACTGGCCGAGGGAGCACGGGAGCCAATGGGCCAATTCGCGGCAACCTGTTATCATCTCGTTGGGACGGGTGTCGTAAATTGTGAGGCCGGCACTGACCTTAGCCCGCTGTCGGCGTTTCGGGCGGCAGACAGCATGCTTGCCGGTAGAGGCAGCAGCGCAGAGCAATTGTCGGAAACGACCCTGTTCCTCGAAGCGTTCATGGCTTCTGCGCTCGACGCCATTCAATCCATGGCGGCCCCGTCGCAGATCATCGATACGCTCGATTTCAAGACCGCCCACCAGCTTGGCGAAGCACTTCGAGAAAGCGGCTTTCAGGACAAATATGACGGGGTGATCCGTGACTATCGCAACTCGGCTGGGCTGGAGGATGATGAGGAAGCGCTTCGTGCGATCGACCCCGAACGTATCGCAGCAGTTGCCATCGACCTTGCCGACCATTTCGAGAAGCATGTGCTGACCGAATTGGCGAGTTACCAGCCCAAAATCGTCGATGATGCAAAGGCTCGCCTCGTCGAGGTGGGAGGCGACATTCTAAAAGACGTCGGCCAGGCCACCCCGGGTGTCGGAAATGTCATTGCGCTCGCGGAAGCAGGGCGCAATCTCGGGCGCCTCGGAACCGCGTACAAGGAAGCACGGGAGTTTCGCAAAAGCGATGCAGCCTTCGCTGCTGCAAAGATACGCCGCTTCGAAGCCATTCAGTCGGCGATCAAGAATCTGAAAACCAACGATGCCAGAAAAAACGCATTTCTGAATGCAGTCGCTTTGCTCGCCGATGTCCACGGCATTCAAATCCAGCGAGGATGATCAGCTGCGACGAAGTTTCGCACGGATAGGCGGCGGCGCCTGTTCTTCAAGGCGAAGATACCGCGTCGCCCATAGAAGGAAGTCTTCATAATAGGCTGCCAGCTCACCCGTTTTCCGGCGCCCTTCGTCGGCAACATCGAGCGGAGCGGCTCCTGTGTCAGCCTCGAACTTCCCGCGCATTTCACGCGATCGCCATGCGCGGTCAACGGATATCCGCCAACCGCCTCGACGGCTCGCGGCATTCGTCGCATCTTCGGTCGCAGCGTGCATGGCCAACTCCGTTCCCCTTTTGATCTAAGAACAGATAACAACGATGTCAAGCTCGCAACCATCCATGCAGGTTCAGATTCCTGAAGGCACTTGATGTATTCAAGGGTGCCATGTCGGCGCGCGCGCGCGAAAGGGACTTCGCCGCGCTGACCGAAAACGAGGTCAATCGGATCGAGGCGATTTACCGCGGCGATTTTGAGCCCGCCATTGGAGAAAATTGAGCGCAGCATCATATCATTCAGAAATTGCGTCTAATCTGAACTCAGTTCCCCCTTGACTCGACGCCGCCTGGCAGCTGAAAAAATCGCCGGGGGGAATTATGCTGCAGTCCCGTTCGGTAAAACGAACCGAACTCAACGAACAATTGAAAACAGCACTTACGGCGAAGGATAGTCATTTCTTCGCCGACACATCGTTTTTGATCACAGCAGCGTCGCTAAATCCGGCCGCAAGAGGCGAGCTGGACCGTTGGATTGGCGGACTCGGCGACAGATTTCATGTCCCAGCGTGGGTTGGACATGAAGTCTACGGAAAAATCACGACCAAAACCGAATTGTTCATACCGATGGCGAAGGCGGCCGACGTTGCGATACAGGCAGTCGAGGCACTGCGGATCGAGGCCCGGCGCTACATCGACGACAGCCGCGCTAAGGCGGCCGGCGGTCAGTCTGACAGGGTCAGCTACCTTGGAAATCTTGATGCCGCGGCCCGGCCGCTGATCCGCCAGGCAAATCTGCTGCGGAGAGCCAAAAATACCGTCGAGGACTGCAGCGACTGGATCGTCGAGGTCGTCAACAGATCGGTGTTGCAAAGCGATATCTATGGCGGGCTTTCACACCTTGATGCGGACTTTGCCGCGCGGGTGATCGGAGGTCACCCGCCCGGCTTCATAGACAAGGGCAAGGCCGACCGCCAGCGATCAGCCGACAACCGTTACGGCGACCTGATCATCTGGCGGGAGATATTATCGCATGTTGCAAAGCTCACCGAGGGTGGGGTTGTCCTTCTGACCAACGATAACAAACAGGACTGGGTCTACACACCGCCCACGATTATCGAGGAAGACGGGCGATCGGGGAATGACGGAAACTCCGGACTGAAAGTCATTCTCCCGCTGCCGTTGCTCGTGCACGAAATGAAGATGGCGCGCCAGAATGCGACGCTCACCATCCTGAACCTTGGCATGCTCGCTCAGACCCTGCATGGCGTGGAGGGTAACGCAGAAAATCTCTTCAACGCCTACCAGCCCGTCACCGCAACGCCGCGCGACCACAACGATCAGCCCGAGCACGTGGACGCCAGCTCGGACGACCGAATCCCGGATGTGGCAGCGCCAGCCCTCACCGTCCCAGCTGTCGACGCGGGACTTCTCGTCGAGGCACTAGGAAATGAAGATCCCTCGGTTGCGACCGATGCGGTTTCCGGTCTACGCGACGCGCTTGCCGGCAAAGCGCCCATCGCCGATGTCAGAGCGTTCGTCCAGCAACTGATGGGAGCGGCAGAGCGCGACGTAGAGGCCGCGAGTATCTTGCTGAGAGAAATCATCAACGAAACGATTTCCGTCGATGCGGAGACGCGCGCAAGCATTCTCCGCGCCGCGATCGAAGCACTTTATTATGATAATCAGGGCAAGCTGCGCGACCGGCCGCTCGGCGAGCCGCTGGAAGATATATTCAGCCTGCAGACCATGCCTCAGATGCGAAGCGCCGTGAGCGCGCTGGCGGAGCGCATGGGCCCTAGCCGCCGCTTCTTCCTTCTGACGCCCGATCCTGCCGCACAGCAGCTCAGCTTGTCCCCCGCCGCAGAGCGTGATGCGGACGGCGTTCGCCAGCTCAAGGGGCTGTATTTCGACAAGGTATCGCTGCTTGAAGACGTGGCGCGCGGCAGCGCTCGCTCCCTTACACGAATCATGGGGGGTGCCATGCAGGCGAGTGCTGCCGAACTGCAACGGGCGCTTGCCAGCTATTTCCGCGTACCCGCCGGCCAAGTTGACATGGGGCTGTCGCGGTTCGACAGCGTCCGATGGGACGATCTGACAGGTTTGATCGACTGGGGTGCCGTCACCGGCTTGCAGCTGCGGTGAGGGAGAGAGGACGGACAATGACGAAATCAAGTGCGGCGAAGCCAAAGCGAGACGAGGAGCCGAGGTTCCTTATCGGTTCCTATGTGCTCGAGACGCTGACGACCGGCATGTATGTCGAACCTCGCGATGCCATCCGCGAATATATCCAGAATGCCTATGACGCGATCCGCAGTTCACGGGATGGCGCTTCGGTACCGTCATCGCCCCCGCGGATCGACATTATCGTCAGCAACACCGATGAGGGTTTCATCCAGATCAAGGATACCGGCGCAAGCATCCCTTCCGACCAAGTGTGGGAAACGCTGACCTCGATTGGAGCATCGCGGAAGAATCCCCGCCGCCAAGCGGGGTTTCGCGGTATTGGCCGCCTTGCCGGCATCGCCTATTGTGATCGTCTCGACTTCACGTGCAAAGCCGCTGGAGAAACCATTGAAACCACGGTCACGTACGATTGTGCCGAAATTAGGAGGGCGCTTCGCGACGGCGACGAAGAGCTGGAACCCGTCTTCCGTCGCAGCGTGTCGCTCGCGACATCGGACAATCAACCTGAGAACGCTCATTATACCGTCGTCACGCTGAACGGTCTTTCCGAAACTCCGGATGAGATGCGCGACATCGGCCAACTTGCCGAGTATCTGCGCATGGTCGCGCCTGTCGATTTCCGCGAAGGGTGGGCCTTCGGCGACGACATCAGGCGTCATGCGGAATCGATCGGCCAGCCCATTCCGACTGTGCCGGTCTTTCTCGGCCCGCCCGACGAGCCCGGTGAGGAGCTGCGCAAGCCCTACAGTTCGACGATCCACGGAGGAAAGAAGCCGACGACCATCCGCCAGATCAATTTTTTCGAAGGTGGTCAGGCTGCAGGCGCGCGCTGGTGGGGCTGGTATGCCGATACCGCTCTTTACGGGATCGTGAGCGACGAATTCGCTGGTTTCCGACTCCGCTCGAAAAACATCCAGCTCGGCGACGCTGACATTCTAACCCGCACGCTCAAGCGCCACGCGCGATCGTACACTCGCTTTACCGCGTGGCATATCGGCGAAATCTATATCGAAGGCGACACCGTATTCCCCAACGCGCGACGAGACGGACTGGAAGATTCGCCGTCGTGGCGGGTTATTGAAGACCAGATTGCAGCTGTGCTGGTGCCACTCGCGAAGAAGGCGTATGCGGCGACGAAAGACCGCAATTCGAAGGATTTTGCGACGGTCAAGAAACTGACAGATACGGAGATTCGGGAGGTCGAGGAATCGCTCAAGCCGCAAGAAGCGGCCGACCCGGGCGAGCCCGTTCCCGACCGCAAAGCGACCGAACGGAAACTGAAAGCTGCGATCAGGCGGCTCGATAATCTCAATCTCGATGATTACTCCGATGAGCAGCAAACCGATATCCGCGAGTCTGGAATTCGTCTGCGAGCCCTAGCGCAGGAAGCATCGGTAGTCCTCAAGCCGACCATAAGCTCCACGCGCTCGTCGCCCAGCGACACCGACGTACGGCACCGTGATATTCTCGACATCGTCTTCGAAGTGCTTCAGTCGGTCCTCGACACGCGCACATTTAACAAGGCGCGCCAAGCGCTGCTCAAGCGTTTCCGGGAACTTTGATGATGCTCGCAAATAGCCGCAATGCCGGAGCCCGTCATGCCCGGTCGTAGAATCCTGCTGATCGAGCCCGGCTACAAGAACAAGTACCCGCCACTCGGCCTGATGAAGATCGCTGCCTACCACGGCCCGCATGGCAAGCGGGACCATGTAACTTTCATTAAGGGAAATGACGCTCGCGCGGAGGCGAGTGTGTGGGATCGGGTGTATGTGACGACCTTGTTTTCTTTCGAGTATCGCAAAATCGGCGAGACGATTGACTATGCGCTCAAGCTGGTCGGTGGCCGTGCCGACCGTGTATTCGTCGGCGGAATCGCCGCGTCACTTATGACCGAGCGTTTTAAGTCAGAGCCACGATGGCGCGGGATCAGGTTCATCTCGGGTTTGCTGACCCAACCACCCGCAACGGCGCTTCAGCTCGATGAATTCTACGGTGACCTTTACGCAGACGATATCACCGGGACCCCGATTGAGGATCTAGTTCCCGACTATGGGATCCTCGACCAAATCGAGTATAAATACCCCGTCAAAGACGCCTACTTCGCCTACGCATCACGGGGTTGCATCCGCAAATGTCACTTCTGCGGGGTTCCAAAGCTCGAAGGCGCACAGCGCGATGCCGCCTCGCTCACCGACTATGTCAACGGCATCCGCGAGCGCCATGGCGAAAAGCGCGACCTGACGCTGATGGACAATAATGTTGTTGCATCTCCGCGCTTTCGCGAGATCATCGCGGAAATCCGCGACCTCGGTTTCGAAGCGGGAGCGACGCTGAAACGCCCCGGAGAAAGGGCAGCGTCCAAGCGTCGGGTCGATTTTAATCAGGGGGTGGACGCACGCATATTGTGCAAGGACCCGATGTATCTGAAAGAACTGGCGACGATCTGCCTGAAGCCGCTGCGGATCGCCTTCGATCATCTGGGACTGAAAAAACCATACGAGCAGGCCATCCGATACTCCGCCGATGCGGGACTACGCGAATTGTCGAATTACATGCTCTACAATTTCCGCGACGATCCAGCAGACCTGTTCGAGCGCATGTGGCTCAACGTACAACTCAACGAAGAGCTGGACATCCGCATCTGGTCCTTCCCGATGCGATATCAGCCTACCGACCTGCCCGAGCGAAGCTTCGTGAGTGACGGGTGGACCCGCTATGAATTGCGGGCGCTACAACTGGTGCTGCAGGCAACGCACGGCGTCGTGAGCGGCGCGCCCGACTTCTTCCGCCGCGCATTCGGCGCCGACGTTGACGCGTTTCGCCGCATCCTTCTCCTTCCCCAGCACTTCATCTTCAACCGGAGCTGGTACGAGGCTGAAGGCGGCCGTGGACAACTCGATGATTATGAAACGGCCATGCGCAGGCTCTCGGCTTCGCAGAAGGTTGAGCTTTTGGCAAAGCTCTCATCGCGCGATCCGAGCCGGTTCTGCGACCTTCGAGACGAGGAAGACGACGATATTATCCGACGCGTTCTCCAATTCTACATTCCATTGAGCAAGGATGCGGAGCGCGCGATCTGGGACAAGCGCGCAAGCCGACAAGAAATGCCCGTCGATGCCCCCGCTCCAGACGAGTTCGTCGAGGATGCGGGGTTGGAGGATGAAGAGATGTTCGTTCCCTCACGCCCGCGCGCCGTTGCTCATGGGGAGATGGGGCTGTGAGACCGTCTCCACGCGGAACGCACGCGGTCAATGCCGAGGCGAAACCTCAAGCAAACGCGGCGCCGGGCGACCTTGTCGTTATCGGCAAGGACATACTGGAGCTGCTGAGCAGCGCGATGTATACCGACCCGCTCACCATTTACAGGGAGTATATTCAGAACTCCGCCGATGCCATCCAAGCCCGTCGCGCTGTCCGGGGGATGTCGGAGCCAGGCCGTGTCGATATCCATATCGATCACGATGCGCGGTCGGTACGCATCACAGACAATGGAACCGGCATTCCGGTCGAAGAAGCCCCTCGCCGGTTGCTTGCAATCGGCGGCAGCCACAAGCGCGGAACCGACGCACGCGGATTCAGGGGCATCGGGCGCCTCGCCGGTCTTGCCTATTGCCGACAACTTACCTTCCGGACCCGCGCCGAAGGCGATAGCGACATTGTAGAGCTAAGCTGGGATTGCATGCGGCTTCGCGCTGCCCTGCGCGCGCTGGGACAGAGCGATGATTTGCCGGGGGTTGTCGACGATATCGTGACGATCACGACGCGGTCCGCCGAGCCCGTAGAGGCGAGCCACTTCCTCGAGGTTGAACTTAGCGACATCGTCCGGCACCATCGGCGGGACGCCCTGCTGAACGACGAACTGATCGCCGACTATCTGTCCGAGGTGGCGCCCGTACCCTTCAGCGAGGACTTTCCCTTCGCCGCGGCGATCAAGGATCATCTGAGCGAACATGCTACCTTCCCCAACCTCGATATCCGGATCAATGGCGGCGAACCGATCAGGCGCCCGCACGCCGACCATTTCCCCGCGAAGGCGAACGAGAACGGTCATGTTTCGAGCTGCGAACTGCTGACCTTTGAGGATCGGGACGGTGGTGTCGCCGCCGTGGGCTGGCTTGCCCACCATGAATATTTCGGGGCTATCCCCCGGCGGGCCCGCATCGGCGGCATTCGTCTTCGCTCGGGAGACATCCAGATCGGCGACCATCAGGTCCTAATAGATTATTTCGCCGAACCGCGTTTCAATTCCTGGGCCATCGCCGAAATCCACATCCTAGACCGCCGCATCATTCCGAACGCAAGGCGTGACTATTTTGAGCACAATGTTCATTTCAACGATCTCACTGCACAGCTCGAGCCTCTCACCCGAACGATAGCAAAGTGCTGCCGTTCCGCTTCAATTGATCGAAACCGGGCGAAGGCCCTTCAGAACGCCGCATCTGCCTTGGCGCAGGATCTAAAGTCCCAAGAGGCGAACACAATCCAGAGTGAAATTAAGCCCAAGCTTGAAAAGTGCGTCAGCACTATGCGCGCCTTTGCCCGTCAACACTCAAAAGGTGACGGATCGGACGAGGCCGTCTTGGTCGCTCTCAGCGAACTGGAAGACTTGTTGCGAAGGTAAGCATCAATGTTCCCGGTCACGTGGAGGAAGAGGATCGGGTCTTCCGATCGTATCCTTGCTTCTGATCCGGCCATTCACGCCTTTGATCGAAAGGTCGCCGCCGCTCGAATTCAGGAGATGGGCCTTTGCGCCCGCGGCCGCCCCGGCCTGGGTGTCGTGAAGGAAACCGCGCGAGGCGCCATTCCTCTTGTCCACCCATTTGCCGTCGGCGCGGCGATACACCATGCGGTCATTATCAGACATTTGAAGCATTCCTTTCCTAATCGACGGGAGCGGCCGGCGGCTGCCCGACGTCACCCACGGTCAACCAGATATTTTCGATTCCCGTCGCCAGGGACACGGGAGGCTTTTCGTCGAGAATGGCCTCGGTGAGCGCACGCAAGCGCGGATAGAGGCTGTCCAGATCGCTCGACGGCGCCACGGACCGCGGCGTCAGCTGCTCCACGATCAGCATCGCGGAGATGCCGAAGTCATCGAGATCATGAACGAGGCGCTCGACGACAGCGCTCCCCTTGTGGAGACAGGCGTCGAGTTCGCCGACGACATCGCCGGCGGACGGCGTCGGCTCGGTGACACCAAAATAGTCGGCCGACAGGCGTGCGAACTCGCTGAGCAGCGCATAGCGATGCAGCCGGTCCCGCTCGACGTCGGCCCTCGCCCGCCGCATCGACCAGCGAAGCCCGCGCCCCGAATGACAGGGCTCGCCTGCGCCGATCGCCATCGCGAGGCGATAGGTCATCTCGCTTCGAATGAGCGCAAGCCTCCGGACATCGTAAAGCATTTCATGGTCCATGAGCGACGCGGTAAAATAATGGCAGACGTGCTGCCCGAGCTCATGCCCCGAACCGCTGCGGACGGCGTCGAGGATCGCGATGCTCTCGCCGAGTAAGGCGCGCTCCTCGCGCCGCTTGGTTCGCAGGCGCCCCGAGCGGCTGAGGAACGGCCCCAGTCGCAGCGCGCGCGACGCCAGTCCATGATGCGCAATCTCGACCCCGATACGACAGAGGGCCTCGCCCGCGAAAATGGCTCTGGCGTAGGGGTTTTCGAGCTGCTCGCGGCGCGGCGACGCCCGGCGCAGGAGCGACCAGTCGGGCAAGGCCGTCTCGCTGTCGGCATCGGTCATGAGATGCCAGGAGGCGGCGATCTCGATGAGCAGTTGGCCGTTGGGTGTCGGATCGTCGATACAGACCATGCGGTCGTCGAGCCACAGGGTGAAGGTCCGGTCGTGAGCCGTCGCGAGCCAGGCCGCAAGATCGGCTCCCGAAGTCCGCGACCAGTCCGCCGCGAACAGCCGGTCGAGCCGTGCCGCGATGCCGTGCCCCAAAGCGGCGGCGACGGGATAGGGATCGCAGAAGGGAAAACCTCCGTCGCACCCGCCGGTCTCGCCGCTGCCCCGGCGGTGAAGCGTGAAGTCGGTCAGGATGAACCGGCCTTCGCCTTTCGAGAAGTGATACCAAATCGAACCCTCGTCGCAGTCGAACCGCGACCGGGGAATGTGCAGGACGTCCCGTTCGCAGCTCGCCTTGCAATAGCCCTGCGCGAAGAGTTTCGCTTCCATCAGTTCGACGCGGGCGCGTCCTTCCGGGTCGAGGCGCTCGAACTTCTCGCGGTAGCAGGTCGATCTTATCGTCCGCCGCGCGTCCAGCGGGAAGTATTGGTCGAATGAAATGATATTGTCGCGAACTGGCTCGGGGCGGGGCTCGCCGTTTCGGTCGGGGTCGAACATCGCCATTTCCTCATGCTCCCACGTTCAGAAGGTCGGGATGAAACCAGCCCATACCCAAGGCGATTTCGCCCGCCCCCTTGGGGGTGCGAAACCGGTTGTCGGCAATGTGCCAAGATTTGAGGTCGGCGAACGCCCGGGCGATGACGCCATCATCCGCCCGGAGAACAAGCTTCGCGGGGTCGAAGGGAACCCCGGCATCGCGCCGCATCATCGCAAGCAGCGTATCGGGATGCCATTCCGCCATCCCGGCGTGGGTTTCGAGATTGTGGTGCGATGCGGTGCCCGGCGAAACGACGGCGAAGATGTCGCCGCGCGTTATATCGTCCTCGAGGGTGATCTGGAAGATGTGGAGCTTGGCGAGAAACTCTTGGAGCCGGTAACCCGCCGCAGTGATCCGCATGGTACCGATCTCGTAGGCGACCTTTTCATCGTCGCCAGGGTCATACGCGTAAACCAGGCTGATGCCGCAGATCGATGCATCTTGCGATATGATGAGTCCTTGCCCACTTTCAACGGCCCGAGCGAGCTGGCCTTCTGGACGAAGGCGGACGCCGTCGTCTGGATTTTCGAGGAGGAATGCCTCGCTCCGCGCCCTCCCCAGCGCATCATCAGAGCGGATATTTTCGATAAGCAAATTCACGGCATACCCCTATTCTAATTGCCCATGTGCTTAACCCCCCGTTTACCCAGAGCGGCATAGTATGCGAAAAATTTGCATATTGCAATAGCTCGTCACCATGCTAAACAACTGTCAATGTGCAACAAGGGAGCGCCTTGTGCGTTCCCGCTAAGGAGGTGTAATATGACAGGAGTTCGTCAGTATACGGCGCTCGCGGAAAGCATCGAGCTCAACCTGCTGGCCCAGCTCCATGGTATGCTCGAATTCGATCGTATTACGGAGCGTGCCGAATTTTCGGACCTCATGAACGCGGCCTTCGGTCATTGTAAGCTCGATCCGCGCCAGCTGTCCGACGATCTGGGCTATAATTTCTCGACGGTGTATCGCTGGATCGAGGGCCGGACCGCGCCGCATCCCAGCCTGTGGCCGACGATTACGCAGTGGATCGCCGAAGCGATCAAGGCGAAGATCGACGAGGCGCAAGCGAACGAGGCTGTGGGAGCCTGAAGCCTTTTCTCTAAGATTCTGTGGCGCCGGGTACAACCTGGCGCCATTTCTTTTTGCGATGAAGATTGCGGGGCAGGCGGGATACTTAACAGGTAGATCGCACGCTGCCCGTGAAGTGGCCAGTCCGAGCGCGTCAACTCAATGTCTGCTCTTGGACCAAATAACTCAATGTCGCGATGACCGGAAGCAGGCGCGAAGCAGTCATAGGCTATCCTTTGCCGAAGCGCGGGCGGATGACTTTACCGCCTTCCCTCAACTCCTCAAGCCGATCAGACCAATATTGCATCATCTTCACGCGCTCCGCCCAGTGCTCACCACGAACGTAAGCACGTCGGACGTCGTTATCCTCGACATGGCCGAGTTGGCGCTCGATCGCATCGGGATGCCATTTGCCGCATTCGTTTAACAGCGTCGCCGCCATGGCCCGAAACCCGTGCGCGGTCATTTCGTCCTGTGAGTAACCCATCCGGCGAAGCGCAGCGTTGAGAGTGTTGTCCGACATTGCCCGATCCGCCGTTCGCACGCTCGGGAACAGGAACCATCCATCTCCCGTCAGTTCATCAAGCTGTTCGAAGAGCTGCAAGACCTGATCGGTCAGGTGAACCTTGTGGGTGCGGCGCATCTTTGTCCGCGCCGCCGGGATCGTCCATAAGCGGCTATCGAAATCAAATTCGCGCCATTCAGCCAGTCGCAGTTCTCCGGGTCGCGTAAAGAGATGTGCCGACAACAGCAGCGCGATGCGAACCATCTTGCTGCCTTCATATCCTTCGATCGCGCGAAGCAGACCGCCGACCTGCCTGATTTCCGTAATCGCGGCGCGGTGTTTGACCTTGTGCGCAACGAGCGCTCCACGCAGGTCATTGGCGGGATCGCTCGAAGCCCGGCCGGTAGCGATAGCATAGCGAAATACCGAACTGAGCGTGCCGCGAAGCCGATTGGCGGTCTCGTATCGCCCACGCTTCTCTACCTTGCGGAGCACTTCGAACACCTCGGGCGGCGTAATGTCTCCGATGACTCGCTTGCCAAGCGGCGGCCGGGCATGATCGAGCAGCCACTTGTTCTTGCCGTTCTGGGATGTCCTGAAAAAGAAGAAATGGTGCCCGGGGACGGAGTCGAACCGCCGACACTGCGATTTTCAGTCGCATGCTCTACCAACTGAGCTACCCGGGCACGGGTGTCGCGAGGCCGGTCGGCCTGCTGGCGAGCGGCGGCTATAGGCAGGGCGTTTCATCCTGTCCAGAGCCTTTGTTGCGTCAATTTCGCGGGTCAATCGCCTTCGAGCCGGGCGTCGTCGGTGCCTCCGTCGGGCCCTTCATGCGCGGGGGTGCGATAGCGTTCGTCGAACCAGTGGTTGAGGTCGCGGTCGCGGCAGCCGCGGCTGCAGAACGGGCGATATTGCTGGACGCGCGGCTTGCCGCAAAGCGGGCATTTCCCGGGTGCGGCGGCGGCTTCACTGGGCATGGCCCGTTCCTTTCATCTGCGCATCGCGCACGATTTCGACCGGCCGCCCGGCGCGTGCCTGCAACTCGGCGACCCAGCCGGGATGCGCCGCGATATGATCGGCAACGGCCGGGCGCGCGGTCAGTTGCAACGCACCCGCGCCCTTTGCCCGTTCCGCCTGGCGCAGCAGCAGCGCGGCGTCGGTGGCGACGGGATCAAATCGCACCTGCTCGACCAGCGACGGCCGCTCACGTCGGCGGATGATCTGCATCAGACCGAAGCCGTTGATCGCGGTGCGCTCGAACGGCTGCGGCAGCAGTTCGTCGACCAGCGCGTCGATCGCCTGCCGCTCGGCGCGGCCGGCGAGGGTCGGGAAGTCGATGCCGATCGACCCGCCGATATCGCAGCAGCGTATGACGTGGACCGCGGCCTCGGCCCCCGCTCGCGCGAGCGCCAGCCCGTTCCCGTCGCCGTCGATGTCGATCAGCGTCATTGCGGGCGTCGTGTCGACCCACAGCGCGCCGCCCGCGAACGGCCAGTGCCCCGCGCGGACGCGCTCGATCAGTTCGGACCAGCCCGCTTCCTCCAGACGGTCGGGGGCCATCGCGCCCGGTTCGACGACCGGATATTCCGTCGCCGCGATACGCGCGCGCAGATCGGGACCGGCGCCCACCGCCAGGTCGGACAGGCGCGCGCGCGCCGGCTTGTCGCGGCCGCGCTCGCGCAGCGCCATGCGGGTGATCTCGACGGTCAACCGCGTTCCCAGCGAAAACCCCGGCGGCGGCTGCAGCGTCGCGAGCGGCTCGCCGGGTGCATCCAGCACGACCTTGTTCGCCTCGACCAGCCGCGCCGCCACCACTGCGCCGACGCGCGGACCGTCGCCGTCGCGTTCGATCCGCGCTTCGACGATCGCCCCGTCCTCGACCAGCGCGGCGCGGCATTCGCCGATACCGGCTTCGTAAAGCCACTCAGCCAAGCGGCACTCCGGCGCTGCTCAAAAGCGCGCGCGTCTCGAACAGGGGCAGGCCGACGACGTTGGAATGGCTGCCCGACAGAAAGCGGACGAAGATTTCGGCCTTGCCTTGGATCGCATAGCCGCCCGCCTTGCCCATCCCTTCGCCGCTTTCGACATACCAGTCGATTTCGGCCTGACTCAGCACCTTGAACGCCACGATCGTGTCAGCAACGCGAACGCGCGGGCGGCCGTCGCCACCGACGACGCAGACGCCCGACCAGACATGATGGCGCCGCCCCGAAAGCAGCCCGAGCATCCGGCGAAGGTCAGCTTCGTCGACCGGCTTTTCGAGGATGCGGCGCCCGACCGCGACGGTCGTGTCGCCCGCAAGCACCACTTCATCCGGCGCGCGGTCGACAGCGAGCGCCTTGCCCGTCGCGAGCCGCGCGACATAGGCGCGCGGCAATTCGCCCTTCAGCGGCGTTTCATCGATGTCGGGGGCGGCGATACGCGCAGGCGTCAGGCCGATGCGCGCCAGCAGCTCGCGCCGGCGCGGCGAGGTCGAAGCCAAGACGAGAGCCGGAACTGGCGCGCGAGGTGTCGCTACGCCGCTCACTTGAAGCGATAGGTGATCCGACCCTTGGTCAGGTCATAGGGGGTGAGCTCGACGAGCACTTCGTCGCCCACCAGAACGCGGATGCGGTTCTTGCGCATCTTGCCGGCCGTGTGGCCGAGAATTTCGTGATCATTTTCCAGCTTCACGCGGAACATCGCGTTGGGGAGCAGTTCGACCACCTGGCCGCGCATTTCCAGAAGTTCTTCTTTCGCCATCTATCCTCTAGGGGCTCGAAATATCGGGATGGGCGCCCATAACGCCAAATGTGCGCAATTGAAAGCAATCTGTAACGGTCGGTTCAGGACACGAGTTTCAGCTTCCGCGCCACCCGCCAGCCGATGGTTTTCGCCCAGGCATAGCTCGGCCAGCGCGGCGGCATCGCGGGGTCGAGGCCGATGCGGCGAAGCGTGGCGTTGGCGGCGTGCGCCTCGGACTCGCGATAGCTCCATTCGCTGCGCCAGGTGATCGACAGCGAGATCGAGGGCGCGTCGCCATTGGCGACGAAATGCGGCGCCATCACGGGCATCAGCACCGCGTCGCCGGGGCCGAGCGGCACCTGCTGCGCGCGATCGCGAAATTCCTCCTGCCACGGCAGATTGCGGTGCCCGCCGAGATGATAGCGCTCATGTTCGGTGCGATGCGCAAAGCGTTCGTCGCCCGCGGGCCAGACGTTCATCACCTTGGTGCCGCGCAATTGCAGCAGGATATTATGCTCGGGATCGAAGTGGAACGGCGTGATCGATCCGGGCGAGGAAATGAAGATGAAGCCCTGCGGCGTCAGCATCGCCCCGGTGCGCGGCGCGACAACGGGTTCGAGCTCGCCGAGCAGATCCATCAACAGCGTGCGATAATCAGGCACCGTCTCGATATTCTTGAGCACCGCCCAACTGCGGTTGGTATCGATCGTGCGGATCGTCTCACCGATCGACAGGCCGTTCGACGGAATATCCTCGGGTCGGATTCCGATCGGCAGTTCGCCGGGATTATATTCGACCTGCGCGCCGGGCAGGCTTTCGCCGAGCGCCGCGAGCGCTTCGAGCGACAGCAGAGGATGATCGGGCAGGCGGTGATGCAGCAGCCCCGCCTCCGCCGGATAGAGCGCTTCCATACGCGCAAGCGTTTCGGCGGGGAAAACCGGCTGGTCGATATTCTGATGGACCGTCATGGCAGTTCCTATAGGCTGTTTTCGGCGGAAATGGCGCGTTTCCAGCGCCGCCAGATTTTTTCCACTTCGACCAGCGCCCGGAAGCGCAGCCGGTCGGTGCCGCCCGCAAGCGGCGCGTTGACCCAGACGAGGTGGCGACGCTCGCGCCAGACGCTGTCGATCATCGGGTGGCCGGGCGCGGCGCAGCTATCGACCCAGTCGATGCGGTCATCGCCCAACAGATCGAGATTCGCCTGCTGCAACAGCACGCCGGGCGAGAAGCGGGCGAAATCCTCGTCGAACGCGGTCTTGAACGAAAAGCCCCCCGGCGGGCAGAGGAAATTGATCAACATCGCAAGCGGCCGGTCGTCGAGCGCGAGCAGGCGCATGTCGAGCTTGCCGGCGCCGGCGGCGGCCGCGATGATCGCGCGGAACCATGCCTCGGTCTCGCCATGGCTGGCGAGCGCCGATCCGGCCCGGCCTTTCCAGCCGCACGCCTCAAGATCGAGAAAAGCGTCGATCCAGGGCTCGACCGCCTCATCGGGTTGCCAGCGGCGAAAGGACACCGCGCCCTGTTCGGCAAGACGGTTTGCCTGGCGGCGAAGCTCCTTGCGCTTCTTCGCGCGCACCGCTTCGTCCCAATAGGCTTCGGCCGAGAGATCGCTGTCGAGGAGTGCGCGTTCCTCGCGGTGTACGGTCTCCGCCTCGCCGCCGCGTCCGCGCACCACCTCGATCAGCGCGCGGTGCAGCGGACCATCCTCGGTCAAGCGCGACACATGGAGCAGAGTGCTCGCCCAGGTCGCGGCGTCGCACCAGCCGAGCAGGATCGACCAGAAGAGCGGTTCCATCCCGGCCCGCACAAGCGGCGCGCCATGGAAATGATTGGGATGCGCCCATCCGGTCACATGGCGCAGCGGCAGGCGTCCATATTTCACCGCGGGCGCCAGCGGCATCACGCCGATCAGAGGCCCGGCGTCGTCGGCGCGCACCATCACCAGCCGCGCCCGCCGATCGGGATCGAGCAGGTGCAGCGCGGGTTGCAGGCACCAGCGCTCGGCAAAGGGATTCGGCTCGCTCGCCTCCTCCGCCAGCCGGTCCCACGCCTTCGCCAACTCGTCCGACAGCGACAGCGGGTCGGCGACACGCACGGCAAGCGGCGCGGCATCGGCGGCGCCGATCGGAAAGGCAGGATGGACCGTCATCGGCGGCGAGCCTAGCAGCAAGTCGTTAAGAGGGCGTGGCGATTCCTCTACGCCCTTCTATCACCCTCCGCAGATCGAGATGGCCGCTAACGCCCCAACTTCGTCATCCCGGCGAAGGCCGGGATCTCGCCGGTGCGTCATGGCGATAGGGCGAGATCCCGGCCTTCGCCGGGATGACGAGCGTGGTTAGTCACCGTCCACTCCCCACCCCACGGCGGCCATCACGCATCAAATACCGAACAGCTTCGCCAGCGATTTCTCCAGCATGAAGAATTGCCAGATCAGCCGTCCATGATCGCGGCGGCCCGACTGGTGCGCGGCGACGATGCGTTCGATCTCGGCCATGTCGAACCAGCCCGAGCGCGTCAGCGTCGACGAGGTCGCGAGCGCCTTCGCCTGCTCGACCAGCGGCCCGCGGAACCAGTGCGACACTGGGGTCACGAAGCCCATCTTGGGGCGATAGAGGATATCGTGCGGCAAATAGCGCTCCATCGCCTTCTTGAGGATCGCCTTGCCGGTGCCGCCCTGCACCCGCATCGACGCGGGCAAGGTCGCGGCGAATTCGATCAGACGATAGTCGAGCAAGGGCTCGCGCGCCTCGAGGCTGACCGCCATGCTCATCCGGTCGATCTTGGTCAAAATGTCGCCGGGCAGCCATATCTTCAGGTCGGCATATTGGGCGCGGTCGAGCGGTTCGGCGGCGGGTGCCTCGGCCATCGCCTTCCAGTAGCGCGCCTCACCGATATGGTCGCCGAGCGCGTGGACCGCCGCGTCGTTGAACAGCCGCGCGCGCTGCGCGGGGCCGGTCACCCCGACCGCCTCGGCATAGCCCTCCGCCCCGCTCCGCGACAGGCTCGCGAGCGTCGCGCGCGCGCGCAGCGGACGCGGCGCCCAGTCCATCTGCGGCCAGACGCGCGCCAGCGGGCCGAACAACCCCTTGCGCAGGAAACGCGGGATCATCCCGCGCAGCCGTTCCTCCTGATGCTGGAAGACGAGACGACGGTAACCGGCGAACGCTTCGTCGGCGCCGTCGCCCGAGAGCGCGACGGTCACATCCTCGCGCGCGAGTTCGCAGACGCGGTAGGTCGGCAGCGCGCTCGCATCGGCGAAGGGCTCGTCGAACATGTCGGCGATCCGGTCGATCAGCGCGAAATCGCCCGCCGCGACAGTGCGGGTGCGGTGATCGGTCGCGAAGCGCTCGGCGATCTGCTGGGCGTAAGCGGTCTCGTCGAGCGCCGCCTGATCGAAGCCGATCGTGCAGGTCTTGACCGCCTTGGCGCTGGCCTCGGCCATCAGGGCGACCACCGCGCTGCTGTCCACCCCGCCCGACAGAAAGGCGCCGAGCGGCACGTCGGCGACCATGCGGTCGGTCACCGCGGCGCGCATCAGGTGGATCAGATGCTCGGCCGCCTCGCTCTCGCTCGCGCGGACGCGCTTCGAGAAATCGGGCGCCCACCAGCGGGTCGGCGCGGGAACGGGCTTGCCGCGTTCGAGCAGCAGATAGTGGCCCGCGGGCAGTTTCTCGACCCCCGCGACGATGCAAGCATCGTCGGGAACATAACCGAGCGCGAGGAAATCCTCGACCGCGGCCAGATTGGCCTCCTGCCGCAGCAGCGGGTGGCGGAGCAGACCCTTGAGTTCCGACGCGAAAGCCACCGATCCGTCCGAGAGGCGGACATGATGGAGCGGCTTCACCCCCAGCCGGTCGCGCGCGAGGAACAGGCAGCCGCGCGCATGATCGTGGATCGCGAAAGCGAACATGCCGTTGAGGCGCGACAGGCATTCGACGCCCCATTGCCGCCACGCCGCGATGATCACCTCGGTATCGCCCGATGTGCGAAAACGGTGGCCGCGATCCTCGAGCTCAGCGCGCAGTTCGCGGAAATTATAGATTTCACCGTTATAGGTAAGCGTCACCGCTTCATCGTCGCTCGCCATCGGCTGCGGACTGCCCGCGATGTCGATGATCGACAGGCGGAGGTGGCCGAGGCCGACGCCCGGCGCGGTCCAGTCGCCCGATCCGTCGGGACCACGATGGCTCATGGGATGGAGCATCGCGCGGACGCGCGCGGGATCGACCGGCTTCGCCGTCTCGAGATGATAAATGCCCGCGATCCCGCACATATAGGAAACGGCCTTAGCGCAGTTTCAGCGCGCGGTCAGCCATCGCCTGCGCTCCGCCCGACGCAGAAACGAAGTCGATGATCGCATTGCGGCCGCCCTGCCCCTCCTCGCTCGACACGATCAGCGACAGCGCGCGCGGATCGCCGCCGAGCAATCGCGCCTCGAGCCCCGCGAGTTTGGCGCCGCGCGGGCTGCCCGTTGCGCGCCCGTCGACGACATACCAGGTCGCGGCGTCGCGCAGCACCGGGCCGGGATGAAGCAAGCGGTCGGTCTTGGCGCCCTCGACCGGCGGCAGCGCCGCGCTCCACGCCCATTTGCTGTCGGGGTCGACCGCGCCCTGACCATAAGCGACAACCTCGCGCCCCTCGGCCTGCCGCGCATAGCCGCCGATCGCGACGGTGACGCGGCGCCCTTTCGCATCGGCGAAATCGCGCACCAGCCGCTGGTCGGCGCCATCGAAGCGCGGCATCCATGCCGTCCGTTCCGACGCGGCGACCGTCCATCCGGCGGGGGTCGCAATCGTCATGGTTTCAGGCAGCGGCGCCGAGCGCCCGCCGATCAGCCAGCCCCAGGCGGCGAAGAGCAAAGGCAGCGCGAGCGCGGCGGGAAGCACGGCCCTCGCGGGTCCCGCATGGCGCGGCAGGCCGCCCAACCTCGCGACATCGACCGCGACATCGTTCGCGGGCCGGTCGAACCAGCGCCACGCGATCAGCATCACAAGCAGGATGACCAGCCCGAAGAAGACCCAGCCGTAGAAGACATGGTCGATCCCGCCCGCGCGCTCGATCCCCCAGATTTCGGCAGCGACCATCGTGCCATAGGCACGCAGCGCATTGGCGAGCACCGTCGTCGCGAGCGCGAGCGCGACAAAGACGATCCGCCGCGTCCAGCTTTTGAAGCAGAGATGCGCCGCAAACACCGCGTAGGCGAGCATCGCCATCAGGAAATTGACCCCCGAGCAGGCCTCGGCCACCTCGAAGAAGCCCGCGCGGGTGGTGATGAACACGCCCTCGATCTCGGCCGAAAGCCCCGACAGGTGGAGCAGCGCGATGCTGATCTTCGCGGTGAGCGTCTGGAGCAAAGGCACCAGTTCCTCGCCGAACGGCACGAGCAGCAGCGCATAGCCGAGCGGAAAGAGCAGCCCGCGCACCAGTTTCTCGCCGAGCGCGACGCCGACCGCCCCTTGCAGCATCAGCACCAGCCCGAGTTGCCGGAACAGTCCGACCCCCGCCGCCTCGCCGACGAGCCAGACCAGCCCCGCGCCCGCCATCCAGATCAGCGCGGGCCACCAATAAGCGGGGGTCAGCGGCCTCAGCAACGCGGCGCGCTGCGACACCAGCCAGCCGATCATCGGCACCATCAGCAGGCAGTGGGTGAAGGTCGAACTATGCCACCAGATGCCGATCATATCGGCGGCATCGGCGTGAAAAATCGCGAGGATCACCGCCGACAGGCCCGCCAGCGCCGTGAGATGCCGCTGCCAGCGCGTCATGCGTCCATTCCAAGCAAGTCGGCGAGCGGCGCGAGCCGTGCGTCCCAGCCATAGCGCGCGATCATCCGCGCGCGCGCCGCCTTGCCCATCGTGGCCGCAACGGCGGGGTCGTCGAACAGGCGTCCTACCGCTGCCGCCATCGCCGCCGCATCATCGGCAACGAGCAGATGCTCGCCGTCCACCGCGTCGATTCCGGTCGCGGCGGCAGCGCTCGCCACCACCGGCCGCGCCATCGCCATCGCTTCGAGCAGTTTGTTCTGCACCCCGCGCGCCAGCAGCAGCGGCGCGACCACGGCATCGGCGGCGGCGAGCCACGGGCGAACGTCGGGCACCTCACCGGTGACGATAACGCCGGGCAACACCGCCAGCGCGCGCACCTCCTCGGTCGGGGCGCGGCCGACGATCGCGAAGCGCGCGCGCGGACGCGCCTTGCGGATCAGCGGCAGGACATCGGCGACGAACCACTGCACCGCGTCGATGTTCGGGCGGTAATCCATCTGGCCCGTGAACACCGCTAGCGGCCCTTCGCCTACACCCACATTGTCGAGCGGCAGCGCGGGGTCGAAGCGATCGGTGTCGATGCCATTCTCGACCGCGAAGACGATATCGCCGCCGAGCCCGCTCCGTTCGCGGAACAAGGCCGCTTCGGCCGCGCTGACGAACAGGCTGGCGTCGACCCGGCGGGCGACATCGGCCTCGAACGCGGCGAGCTTTTTCGCTTCGCGCGCATGGACCCGGTTCAACGGCTGGCGCTTGTCCTGCTCGGCATAAGTCGCGAATTTCGCCGAATCGACATCGACGAAGTCCATGATCACCGGCCCGTCGAACCGCGCGGGCAGATATTGCGCCATCTGGCCCGAGAAGGCGACGATATGGGTGACGGTGCCGAGCGCGAGCAGCGCCCCGACATGCTCGGCGAGCGCGGCACTCTGGAACAGCCGGTTCGACACCGGCTCGCCGCGCAGCACCGCCTGCGCCAGCGCGGAGGGGCGCGAAACCTTGCGCACTTCGATGCACAGGCTCTTGCAAAGCGGCGCCATCTTAGCTCGCGCCGCCGCCGCATCGGCTTCATTGTCGGCGAGCGCGGCGACATGCACCGGCGCCAGCTTCGCCAGCGCCTCGAACATATGCCAGCTGCGGATGCGGTCGCCGCGGTCGGGCGGCCATGGCGCGCGGTGCACCAGAAACAAGATTTCGGCCATTATCCCAGCCCGCGCGCGATCAGCGGGCCGATGCGGTTCGCCGCCCACAGCGGCAGTTTCTTCCAAAGATCGACCTGCAGCCGATATCTGGCGCTGTTGGGGTTGGTGTCGCGCGGCGTTTCGCCCGGCGCGAGCCAGCGCGCATAGACAAGCGGGCGCGGCTCGAAACCCCAATTCTTCTTGTAGGCGAAGGGCCCGGTGCCGAGCTTCGAGCGGCCGAAGTCGAAACGCGAGCAGCCCTTGGCGCGGGCATGACACATCAGCGCGAAATACATGCGTTCGTTGGCGCGCAGCCCCCGCGCCTCGGCGGTGCCGCCGCCCCAATAGGGCATGACCGTGCCGCGCCAATAAAGGCTGAGCACGCTCGCAACGGGCTTCCCGCCGTCGCGCACGGTCAATATGTCGGCGTCGTCGCCGAAGGCATCGAGCACCGCATCGAACAGCGCCTTCGGAAACACCGGCGTGCCGAGATTGCGGACGCTCGTCGCATAGATGTGGTAATGGTCGCGGCGCTCGGTGGCGTCGCGGCCCGTCGTCACGGTCAGCCCGCTTTCGAGCGCCTTGCGCACCTCAGCACGCTGCTTGCGCGGGACGACGAGCAATTCGGCGTCGTCATCGGCGGCGAGATCGCGCGCGAAACCGGCGTAGACGCCTTCCTCGACCCGCCAGCCCGAACCATCGGGCAACGGACCGCCGCGCAGTTCGACCGACGGAACGCCGAGCGAGGCCGCGAGCGCAGCGGCCGCATCCGCCAGCGCATCCGCCGCCGCCTCATCATCGACGAGCAGCCCGCCATCGACCGCAAAGCCGCTCGCGACGAGCGCCTGCCCGAACAGCGGCGATCGGATATGGTGGAGCGGCAGCAGGCCGACGATAGCCCCCGCCGCATCACGGGCCGCGAGCACATGGCATTTGTGCCTCGTCGCCTTGGTGATCGCCTCACACCACGCACGGCTATGAAAGGGCGTGGCATCGGGATGCGCCGCGACATAGGCGCCCCACGCCGCCGCGTCAGCGAGCGGCGCGACCGAAAGCTTTTTCGTCACCGGATGCGCCGGCGCGTTCACGCCGCGGCGCGCCACGGCTGCGCGCGGTCCTGCTGCGCGGGGAGCAGCGTGTCGGCGCGGGCCCACTCGAAATCGGCGAGCAGTTTCCGAAGCTTGCCCGCCATCGCCGACAGACCGCTGTAATGACGGATCTTCGACTTGATCGGCGCATCCGCGACGCGCGGCTGGCCGGGATCGACCTCCCAGGGATGGAAATAGAGGATTGCGGGATGCCCCTCTGCGTTCATCCGCGCGATCGCCCAGCGCGTGAAGCCATAGGGCAACAGCCGCATGAAACCGCCGCCACCCGCCGCGAGCGTGCGCCCTGCGAACCGCGCGGTCGTCACCGGCCACTCGACGAGATCGCTGCCCGCCACCGGCCGCCAGACATGGCGCGGGCTTTGCGGCCAGCCATAATGGTCGTGGACGACGGGCGCGACGCTCGACGAATAGGCATAGCCCTGTTCCGCGAGCACCGAGTGCGCCCAGGGAGTGCGCGTGTCGATCGAGAAACTCGGCGCGCGATAGCCGCGGATCGCGACCCCGCCCAAATCTTCGAGGATCGCCCGTGTCTTCTGGAGGTCCGCCGCGAATTCGTCGGCGTTCATCTGGAACACGCGCTTATGGTCATAGCCATGGCTCGCGAGTTCGTGCCCCGCATCGACGATCCGCCGGATCAGCGCCGGATAGCGCTCCGCCACCCAGCCCAGCGTGAAGAAGGTGCCCTTCGCGCCCCCATCGTCGAAAATCTGCAGCACCGCGTCGCAATTCGCCTCGACCCGGCATTCGAGCGCCGGCCAGTCGGCACGGTCGATCGTGCGCTCAAAGGCGCCGACCTGGAACCAGTCCTCGACATCGACCGACAGGCCGTTCTGCATTTTCCCTCACCTTCATCAGCATCTT
>Ga0182745_1001193_pt1 | contig 25573 bp, 18 predicted proteins | sample eDN3rd30CKraftBY_FD_128523 | JGI IMG/M metagenome (GOLD analysis project Ga0182745, IMG submission 128523) | Enriched backyard soil microbial communities from Emeryville, California, USA - eDNA 3rd pass 30_C Kraft BY (version 2) (version 2) | ecosystem: Environmental > Terrestrial > Soil >... | reverse complement strand
GAGCGATCTGATCCAACGGTCCCACCGGGGTAATGGTGACGGCATGACGATACATGGGAAGCTGTTGCAACACGGGAAGCCCCAGCGGAGAGAAGCGAGATCTCAACCGGACTCCCGTGAGGGCCAGGCCGGGCCGTCTGGGGTGGCGGACGGGTTCGTACTACCTGTGAAGCCGGGTAACTCCGGTGGAGGAAAGGAGCCCGAGTTCAAGAAGGGCGTATGCCAAGGAAAGGATCGAGGAGAGTGACGCGAGTCTATAACCTCCTCCCTGAAAAGATCATGCTCTGTCGGCATCGTCCCATCAGGCCTCAACCGTTTCCGGTTGATCCTGATGCTTTCTTGTCCGAGAGCCGGATGCGGGAAATCCGCACGTCCGGTTCGATGAGCGGGGTGTGGAAACGGAGCATGGCCGGATATTGAGACACCGGCATATCGAAAGAGCCGGGAAACCGATTATGCCGAGCCTTCGCCACCGCGCCACACCTCGACTCTACTGAATGTGGCGTCATTCGTTCAGCCCGTACTCACTACTCTCACAGGGAGCCGATGACATGAGCCCACTCAACTGGCGAGTTTGGAAAATGATTGCAAATGTCCACGGCATCAGCATTTTGGTCGTCGGTCTGACTCTCCCCCCCTCCACGGTTTCGGCGAAGCCTTCCAGCAAGAGCAAGACGAAGGTGAACGACCCACTTAGAAATGCTTCGCCCACACCTCCTCCGGGAGTACTTCAGGCGTTCCAAAATCCTTACATTGTTAGCGTATTTAAACCAGGGGGCGATATCAAAGCACGGACAGACAAGCAGGAAGCAACAGCGAAGGATGTGGCGCAAGTTATTTCACGGCTGAAACCTGTCCCTGACGACCGTGTCCATTTCTTCAATTGGGTTGATCGAGCCGATTCGCCTGTTGTGTTTGCCGGCTGGTCGGTTGGAATTGATTCAGTTAGAGATTTTCATAATGGACAAGTGATCACTATTCGATCTGGTCCTCAGGTTCATTCGAAAACTGATGCAGCAAGAATTACTGTGATGAATATGTTCGTTGAGGAGTATCTGTGGTCGAATGGAACACTCAGGTATTTACGAGGGAAGGCTCATCCGGCCTTTGGCACGGCTCCCAGATTCTCGCGTTTCTAGAATAGTGAAGATTTTATAAAAATAACTGTCACTAAAATTCAAAAAAATGGATTGAGTCCCGAATTCGTGTAACACTCAGACGCAGGCGGTTCAATGGCGACTGAGCCCTGACGGTCAATCTGGGTGAATCAAGTCATGGTTGATTCTGGCCCCGAGGACCGATGACCTAATGCTTGGACGGAGGCTCATGGTCGCGGTTGTCGAGTTTGGGAGGGTATGGTAGATTCCACCGGGTTTTTGCATGGGTGCCGAAAGCTAAACTGGTCAACATCCATTGGTCGGGGGAACTGGGGACGACCCTTGGTCCTACCGCCGGAGGTTTGACGTTTGGACACATCGATTCGAGCGACCTGGTTCGTGGGTGACCTTGACGACCCCTGGGTCAAGGGGATCGCAAGCGCACTGCCCCAGGGAACGCGCGAACTCGCTCGAACGCCGATGGGGGAATGGCCGGAGGCGTGCCGTGATGCGTTACCCACGGGCCTTACTCTAATCGTCCATCTCGCGCTCGTGACGAACCGAGATATCGAGCTACTGGCCAGGATGCGTAAGGAGCGGACTGGAGAGGTTCGCGTGATCCTCTGCGTGGGTTCGTTTTCGCGTCACGCGGATATCGTTCAGTGCGCCTCGCTGGTGGACGTGATCTTGCACGAGGCCACGGCCCGTGATGTCATCCGTCGGTACGCGACGGCCAATGAGGAACTGGGCCAACGGGCCTCGGACGGGCGGGGAGCCGTCAAGATTAACGTGGTCAGCTCCAACTTTGAGCTCAGACAGATTCTCGTTGAGATCTGTCGGACCGCGGGATACGAGCCCCGCCCGTGCGCGGGTTGGGACGAGGTCGGAACGACCGGCAAGGCGATCTCTCTATGGGATGTGCCCGTGCTCGAGCCAGGTTGGGGAGAAACCTTGCGCGAACGTGCTCACTCCGGAGAAGTGATCGCGTTGATCGGTTTGCCCGACCGCGAGCACGTTCGCGAAGCTCGGCGCAACGGGGCCATCGCATGCCTGGAGCTTCCGGGTGATCCGGCGGACCTGATTGAAGTGCTGGATCGACGTACGGCCCTCCGCGCGGATGGCGCCCACGACGGCCCGCCAGCACCTCGATCCCAACGCCGCGCGCGAGACCACCTGGTGGATCAACAAGAGCTTCGCGATCACAAATCCTGATTCGAGTGGAATCGGCAGGCTCGAGCGGCTTGTGAGTCTTTCTGATAATATCTCGATTTTCCGGGTTTCCGAACGACTCAGGTGACGCGCCATGCCGAAGGCCAGGACTTCGACTGCCAAGGTCGGTTCGGTCCGCGAACTGAAAGACCTGACCCGACTGATTCAGCGGTCCGCCGGCTTTCCGGAACTGCTCGCCGCACTGAAGAATGGACGGAGCGGGACGCTGGATGGGGCCTGGGGTTCGGCCGGCCCCCTGGCCGTCTCGGCGTTGGGGTTGCATGCGCCTCGGTTGTTACTCACCGTCCTGGCACACGTTGGCGACGTCGATGATTTTCGGGACGATATCGCGGCCTTCGCAGGCGTCGCTCCCGAGGTCTTTCCCGCCTGGGAGACACTCCCCCGCGAGGCTCGGCCCGGCGATGAAGTGTTCGTGCGCCGGCTTCAGGTGATCAAGAGCCTGGCGGCCGACTCTCCGCCTCGGTTCATCGTTGCTCCGTTCCAGGCGTTCTTGCAACCGGTTCCCACACCCGAGCTCCTCGCGCGTTCTTCAAGAACCATTCGGGTGGGCGAATCCCTTGATGTGGAAGAGTTCGTCACCTGGCTTCTCACTCACGCGCTCAGTCGCGTGGAGGTGGTCGAGGTCGCCGGAGAGTTCAGCCTTCGCGGCGGGATCCTCGACATCTATTCGCCCGACGCCCGGGAACCGGTCCGGATTGAGTTTTTCGGGGATGACGTGGAATCGATCCGCCCGTTCGACCCGGAAACTCAACGATCCTCGGGGCGCCATGATTCGGTGAACCTCTCCATTTCTCCGACTTTCGACGGGGATGACCTCACTGGGTTTGGGCACTTCGTGGATTATCTTCCAGAAGGGACCTGGGTGGCCCTGGTTGAGCCGGGGGACTTGAAGGAGGAAGGACGGCATTACCTCGGCCGAACCACCGACGTGCGTGGTCTCTATTCCGTGGACAGCACTCTGACCAGGTTGTTCCAGAAGCCCTCGATTACCTTAGCGACCCTGGCGGCCGACTCGCTGGAAACAACCTGTCATCTGCGGGTTGAGAGCGTCGAGCGGTTTTCCGGCGAACTTTCCAAGGTCAAGACGGAGCTCGATAACGCGTCAGGGGGTGATCAGGTGTTGATCGCCTGCCATAACGAGGCGGAGATCGAGCGTTTGCGCGAGGTCTTCGCCGAGACGAGCCTGGCACAGACCGACCGGTTGCACCTCACGAAGGGGCGTGTCCGCTCCGGCTTCCACATGGTGGACGCCGAGACGCTTGTGATCGGCGACCACGAGTTATTCGCTCGGACCGATGTGCGCAGGCCTTCGACGCGTCGCCGGTACGAGAGTCGGGCCATCGATAGCTTCCTTGACCTGAATGAAGGGGATCTGGTCGTTCACATCAACCATGGGATTGCCCGATACCGTGGCCTGACGATGGTGGACCGGACCACCGAGCATTCGGAAGAGACCCTGCTTCTCGAGTTCGCCGAAGGGGCGAAGTTGTTCGTCCCCATCGCCAAGATCGACCTGGTTCAAAAGTACGTGGGAGGGGGTAAGGCGGATCCCCCCTTATCCAAGATCGGTTCTTCCGCCTGGGAAAAGCGCAAGAAGCGTGTGGCGGACGCGGTGATCGACCTCGCCGCCGAGCTCATTGATATCCAGGCCGCGCGCGAAAGTCAGCCAGGGATCGCGTACCCCGCCGAAGACAGCCACTGGATGGCCGAATTCGAGGCGGCCTTTCCCTACCAGGAAACCCCCGACCAACTCTCGGCCATCGACGCGATCAAGGAAGACATGGCCAAGACGCGCCCGATGGACCGCCTGATCTGCGGTGATGTGGGATACGGGAAGACCGAAGTGGCGATCCGGGCAGCCTTCAAGGCGATCGACGCCGGTAAACAGGTTGCCGTCCTGGTCCCGACGACCATCCTTGCCGAACAGCATCATCGCAGCTTCACGGCGCGAATGGCCGAGTTTCCCTTCGTTATTGAAGTCGTCAATCGCTTTCGTCCCAAGTCCGAGATTCGAGAGGTGCTAAAGCGCGCCAAGACGGGCGGTGTGGATATCTTGATCGGTACGCATCGGCTGGTCCAGAAGGACGTCGCCTTCAAGGACCTGGGCCTTGTGGTGATCGACGAGGAGCAGCGTTTCGGTGTCGAGGATAAGGAGTGGCTCAAGTCGCTCCGGTCAACAGTGGATATCCTCACCCTCTCGGCGACGCCTATCCCCCGAACCTTGCACATGAGTTTGCTTGGGATTCGGGACATCTCCAACTTGGAAACCCCGCCACCAGACCGTAAAGCGATTGAAACGCGGATCTTGCGCTTCGACGCGGATACGGTTAAACGGGCGGTCCATCGCGAGCTCAACCGGGATGGACAGGTTTATTTCGTTCATAATCGAGTCCACGACATCCAGTCGATCGTCGAGCGGATCCAGGCCATCGTGCCAGAAGCACGCATCACCTTCGCCCATGGACAGATGGGGGGAGAGGCCCTGGAACGGACGATGCTGGCGTTCATCCGCCGCGACTTCGATATCCTCGTGGCGACGACGATTATCGAATCTGGGCTCGACATTCCCAACGTCAACACGATCTTCATTAACGAGGCCGACAAATACGGGCTTTCCGACCTCCACCAGCTTCGAGGGCGCGTGGGTCGTTATAAACATCGGGCCTATGCTTACCTGCTTCTCGATTCCGACAAGCCGGTCACCCCCAACGCGGTCAAGCGACTGAAGGCGATCGAGGAGTTCACCGACCTGGGCGCGGGATTCAAAATCGCGCTTCGAGACCTGGAGATCCGCGGGGCGGGCAATATTTTGGGGGCGGAGCAATCCGGCCATATCGAAAGCGTCGGCTACGAGCTCTATTGCACGCTGCTCGAGTCGGCGGTACGCGCGCTGACCAAACAGGCCCCTAAGCCCTTGTTCAATTGCTCAATCGAACTATCGTGGCGAGCCTATCTTCCCAAGGATTATGTGCCGGGTCCTCGAGTGAAGGTGGAGCTTTATCGGAGGTTGGGGCGGATCCGGAGCCTGGAGCGTCTAGACGATTTCCGGCGAGAATTGGAAGATCGATTCGGCACCCTCCCCACGCCTGGGCAGAACCTGATGGCGGAGGCCCGGCTGCGGATTCTCGCGGAGCGTTGGATGCTAGAACGAGTCCATGTCGAAGACGAGTATGTTGTCTTAACTTATCGGAATCCGAAGCGAATTCAGGCGCTCTCCAAGCTCCATCCCGGACGGGTTCGGATCGTGGATGAGAAGACGGCCTACGTCCCACTCGACGAGCGGCGTCCGCATGGGTCCGTGGTCGCCACGGTTCTTGATCCTTTGCTCGACGTGCGTTGACCAACGTGGCGGGGGATTTCCATCGCGGGCGGTTGGGGACGATTTGGGGCATTACGCGGGTAGCTCGAGCATGGCTCGGCGACTCGTCGACTCGTTCACGTCGTCAGGAGAATGACCTTGCCGTAATGCGTTCGGCAAGTTATCGTGCCGCGACCTATCTTGTTTGCCGTCGGGCTCGAGCCCACTTGCTGCTTGAGCAACCTCTCTGGGCTATCGATCGAGTTCGTCTGTTGCAAGGTACTCATCAAGCTTCGGGTGGCCTACTACCTGAAGTTTGCCTTGATGTTCCGATATCTCCAAGGATGGAGAATCCCGATGAACCGACGCGTCGTCGCCGGAGTCGGACTGATTAGCCTGGCCCTTACGGGCTGTGCGCAGAGTCGCTCCGCCATGCCGCAGCAAGGGTCGAAGGTGGGGCCGGTCGGTCTTTCGGCGCTCCCCTCGATCCACGAAGCGATCAACCAGGACAACCCGAAGTTTGATTCTCGGACGCTCCAGTCCGAATTGCGTGAGAACGCTCTCGCGCACCGTTCCGAACCAGGCCAGCCAGGCCAGAGCCAAGGCCAAGGGCAGGCTCGAGCCGAGGAAACCGCCCACCACGCCCTGGCGGGCCGACCGCGCGCCGAGCAACCGGCCCCGTCGAATTCGGGTCAACCCGACGGCGTTCTATCCTTATCGCAGCCAGGCATGGTCAATGGCACGGCCGAGGGGGAAGGGGCTCCGTCGTCCGCCTCGGCGAATCCCATGACGAACGAGGCGTTCGCCAGCGAAATCCCGGAGATCCCCTCCGAGCTTGCGAGGGACGCTGGGCTCGCCACTGACCCTGCCGACTTGGTGGCGCCTGAGGAAGCGCTTTCCGCGTCGAACGCGAGTTCCTTGCCAATCCCCATCGAGGACGATGCGCCAACTCCCCTCTCACCGTCTGGAGATCCTCAGAACCCAGCGAGTGGATTCCCTGCGGGGGACTCCTCGCCCGTTCCGGTGGTCGCCGCTCCGACGTTACCAGGCGAACCAACTGGCCCTGATTCTAACGTCGAAATCCCCGTCGATCGGCCGGCGCCTTCGGACCCGAGCTTGCCGGAAGGTGGCATTCCCCCTCTGCCAGCCGATGGAGACCAACCTCCCGCGGATGGCTCGGACATGCCATCTGTTCCACCGATCGAGCTTCCCCCTCCTCCAGAAGTTCCCCAGGACGCAAGCGGTAAGGATTCAGTCGAAGTGCCTGCTGACGTCCCTACCGATCCCAAGGGGTCGGCAAATTCGGGATCGGGACAGGCTCCCGTCGTTCCGGCCCCCAAGCTGCCGTCGGAGACGCAAGAAAGCCTGGGAGAGGAGAATCCGAAATCCAGTTCGACCAGTGCGGTGGGTCAACCCATCGCACCGGAAGGACTCCCCCCCCTGGAACCGGCGCCTGTCGAACTCGCACAGGTCACTCTTCCAGACCAAGGCTCGGCGACGAAGATGGATCCGGAAGTCGCTCGTGCCGCGAGCAACTCGTCCTTAATGAAGGAACCTACCCGACCGCGAAGCTCCCATTCCGCGGGGAGTGTCGCGGCGCGCGTCGGGAATGAGGTGATTACCCGTCACGAGTTAAACAAGGCGGTGCAAACACGTCTTCACTCGATGAATCTTACCCAGGCGCCCACGGACGAAGAGTTGGGAATGCTCGCCTTCGCGGTCCTTCAGGAAATGGTCGAGCGAAGTCTCGTCGTTCAAGAAGCAAAGCGCGAAATTAAGAGCCCCGAACACCTCGCGGGGTTTAGCGACAACGCCAACCAGACCTGGATGGACGAAGAGTTGGGCCCCTTACTCCGCAAACATTCCGTGACAAATGAGTATGAGTTGAAGCAAAAGCTCAAGGAAATCGGGATTTCCTTGGACGACATTCGCGAAGACTATCGGAGGCAGTTCCTGTCTCAGGGCTACATGCGAGCGAAGCTCGGTCCCAAGCTCTTCGTCTCCTTGCCCGAGTTGCAGGCCTATTACCAGGCGCATTTGCGAGAGTACGATCGCCCCGCTCAAATTACCTGGCGTGAAATCGCGATCACGTTCAGCGACGCCGGCATGAAAGGGCAAGCACGTGCCAAGATTGAGTCGATCTTGACCCGACTGCGCCAGGGTGAAGACTTCGCGAAGCTCGCCGCCGCGGAGACCGATGGACCGAACCGAAACAAAGGGGGAGTCTGGGAGACGGCTCCAGGCAGTTATGCCGTGGACGCCGTGAACGCCGCGATCGAATCTCTTCCCTTGAATCAGATAAGCCAGGTCATCGAAGGACCCGCGAGCTATCATCTGGTCCGTGTGGAAAACCGCCGGCCCGCCGGCCCCATCCCATTCTCAGACTATGAGCTGCAAAGTCGGATTCGCACGGCGATCATGAACGACAAGATCCAGCGAGAATCCGCCGCGTTCCTCACAAAACTTCGAAAACAAACGATCATTACCACGATGTTTGACAACGTAAGTTTCAGTCAGCCTGAAGGCCGTTGACGCGGACGTATTTGGCTGTAAAAATCAATTACTCTTAATAATGTTTGGGTTTCTACGTTAATTCGATTCTTGAATCGTGAGCTAAAGCCCCTCCGGGGCAGGCTACGGCCTATTTCGACCGCGGTTAAACCCACCTTTAGGCAGGGAACGACTTCGCTTGTTCCCGGTTTCTGATCGTTCAAAGCCGGATCAGAACGCGCTCCCGCCGCTGCTCGAATCATTTTATGTTATGGTTGATTGTTGGGTGTCGGTGCATTCGGAGAGGGTTCGTTCCTATCGAGGCTGGCTGAGCCGAGCTCTTTGAGGTATTCCACCACGGTTGAATCATCCCATTGCGCGGAGCCGACTTCCTTGACCCTGACGCGTCCATCGGGACCGATCACGAACGTGGTGGGCAACCCATCCCCCTCCCGCATGAGACGATCAGGAACCCCCTCCGCGTGGAGGAACGTCATGGGCCAGTTCTTGTCCCCGACGTACTTTCGTACGGAATCCAGGGAATCATCGATCGACACACAAACAAATTCCACGTTCGACAGGTTAGGGTTCCGCGCAAGGGACACAATCGAGGGCATCTCCTTCCGACAGGGCGGGCACCAAGTCGCCCAGAGGTTCAGAAAGACGGTTTTCCCCCGGAAAGTCTCGAACGAGACGGGACGTCCATCCAACCCTTCGAGGGTCCACTCGTAAGGAGCCAGGGTCGGGGTTGCGGGGCGCTGCATGAGTGGGACCAGGAGCTCACCTTGGCCTGGTCCCACTGGCAAAAAGTAATAAAGCAACAGGCACCAGCCCGCTGTGAGGATGGCCCCCACAACCACCCAGGGCCGTAGAGATTGAGGTTTGGGTTCTATGTTCATCTGCGAATTCTTCTCGATCCTCAATCAAGACAGGGCGTCAGCAAGAGTCGAGTTGCGCGTCGAACCCCGCGAAGCCATGGATAGCGGTTCGAGGTTCCACAACCACGACTCTTGCATCCTAATCTCTTTGCGCCCGAAAGGTCGAGTACTCCTGACCTTGGCCTATGGGGCTTAGCGCATCGGTCAGTCGTCGCCGCGCGTCGCCGCGACGGGGGCGAGCAGGTTCTCCACCGGTGCGTAATCGTCGGTCAGGATGATGCCTCGCGAACGCTGCTCGACCTGCTTCAGGTCGTCCTCACCGTAGGGCCTGGGCTCGACCAACTCATCGCTTTGGAAGAACTTCGGATCACTTTCGCGACTGCCGAGGTCCTTGATGATCTCGTCGAGCGGTTGCTTCGAGGCCACGACCACGAAGGTCTCGCGCAGTCCTGATCCCGGAGTCGAGTCGGTGCCAAACACATAGATATGGGGGAAGGTGAGTTTGGCCGTCTTGACCCAGGCCCCGAGGAATCCACCGAATGATGTCCCCTTGCCACGCTCTTCACGCCTGATTCGTGCCTTGGTTGCCTCGTCAGGGTCGGAGAGCTTCTCAAGTCGATCCTGAATCCGACTTTCAATCGTCGCGTCGGATGCATAGGCATCGATAATGTTAATCATGTAGATGCCGTCAGGGGCCATCATCTTGGAGATCTTATCGTTGAACTCCTTGGTGGTGAGGTGTCGAGGGACGGAGAAGTCGTTGAAGGCATCACCGAAGACCAGGTCGTATTGGCGTTGATCCTGGTGTTTGACAACAAACTGGCGGGCATCTCCCCAGTAGGTCTTGATCGTTGTATTTTTGGGGAGGCCAGTGGCCATATGGTTCGCGCGGGTCACGGCCGGATCGATTTCCGCGACCTCGACATCGGCCCCCTTGTAGGTGTGCTGCATGTAGCGCTGGAACGTATAGGCCCCCCCACCGAGGAAAAGGTTCTTCAGAGGCGGGTTTTCGGTCTTCGCCGCTTCACTCTTCTGCTGTTTGGCCTTGGCGACTCGATCGGCAACCAGCGCATAGATATGTTCGTAGTCGTAATCGAGCCGTTCCGGGTGGCCCAGGATGAAGTAGCCGTGGATGAGATTGTCGAGCACGAGGGTCCGTTTTAGTCCCTCGGCATCGCGTTCGTTGTTCACCTTGATGTAGTAATAATCACTCTCGTCGATCCAGGCGACATCGGCGTCTTCTTCGTTAGGATGACCTTTCTCCTCACGAATTCCCCACTGTAGCCCCTGATGTTCGAACCAGGGGGTTGGGATGAAGGCGATGATGCAAAGACCCAACGGGATGCCCGCCCACGCGGCGTGCCAGACCGAGCCGAGCGCGGTTGCGGAAAAGGCCAGCAACGCGCCGAGGACGAGGAGGACGCCTTTGGTCCCCACGACATCGATCAGGACGAAGCCTGTTAGGAAGGTGCCGAGAATGCTTCCCACCATTCCCCAGGCATAGACCTGGCCGATGGCGGTCCCGGTACGGTTCTGTCCTCGAAGCCGGTCGACGGCGAGTTTCGCCACCACGGGACTCACCGTGCCCATGCTTACAGATGGGAGAAAGAAGACGATGAAGACGACGAGGAGAACCCGGGCCGGCCAGGCCAGCGGAATGGTCGTCTCCTTGGAGAGATGAATTTCGCTTTGCACGATCGGCAAGCTGAGGATCGAGCGACTCTCGCCCCCTTCGATGAGTTGCTTGGCGAGCCAGTTGGGGGGTGTTTCAAGCAGGAGGACACTTAAGGTCAAAATCGAGGCGGCCATGAACAGCCAGCTCGCCTGCTTCTCGCTCCGGATGTAGTCGGCGATTTTGCCCCCCAGAAAATTTCCGAGGCTAAGACCACCGAGCAAGACGCCGATAATGCTGGTCCAACCATAGACGCTTGAACCCAGGTGTCGGCTCACCAGGCGTCCCGCCACCATCTCCAATGCCATGAAGGCCAGGCTGGCGATGAAGGAGAGCACGGCCAGGTCAAACAGGCTCACCCTTGACCCGGTGGAAGCCGGGGACGAGGTCGGTGCCACGCCGGCTGGTTGAGCCTCGGCGGCCTCTGTCGATCGAGCTTTCAGGAGTTGGAAAAGTCCAACCAGCGCGAGCAAGATGGAGAGGGCGTGGCCGCCAAGAGCTAGTGGGTTGACCGGAATCGAGCCCAGGGTAATTCCCTTGACCGGGACCATGCGAACCACCGGAGCGATGGAGCCGAGCCCCAGTAAGACCGCCGTTAGCAGACCGATGAGCCGGCCCGTGACGGATGTAAGCAGTGCCGCCGCCAGAAGCGCCAGAGCCGAGGCCACGATGGTGACGATCGTGGAAACGGGGGCCACGTACAGCAGAACGAAACCCGCGAGAAACGTTCCCACGATCGAGCCGACCGCGCCGCAGAAATAGACGTCGCCGATGGCGCTCCCGGATTTCCTGGCTTGTTCAACCGCGATTTTCGCGACGACGGGGCCAATCATGCCCAGAACGGTCGCGGGGATCAGAAAGTCGAGGACAACGACCACCATGGTCCGGAGGTTCCACGACATCGCGTCGAGCCCCGGAGTTCGTCCCACGACGGAGTTCATCCAGAGGCAGCTCACGGTCAGGAACGACCCGAGTGCGTACAAGGGGCCTACAGCCTTCCAAGGGTCGATCCGATCGGCGAGCCGGCCTCCAAGAACATTCCCCAGGCAAATCCCCCCGAGCATGATCCCGATCACACTGGTCCAGACGCTGAGCGACGCACCGATGTGCGTCTCCACGAGGCGGCTGGCCACCAGCTCGAGGATCATGATGCAGAGACTGCTGAAGAAGGCGAGCAGGTAGGGCAGCAGTCGAACGAAAAGGGCCTTCATGGAGCGGCGACTCCTGGATGCAACGGTCCGGATCGTTGTAAGTACAAAGGCGCGTACACGATATCTAACTGAGGATAGAGCGACAACGGGTTACCGGTTTGCCCTGGTTCCATCGGGCTGGGGTTCAATCGTTTCGCCATCCGATCGGAGCAGGCGATTCGCGCCCTGGAGTTCTCGGTTACAATCCAATACCAACTTTGGGCGCGGGGCGATTGGAGCGAGTCCGAGTTTGACCCTCGCGAGCGAGATAGCTAGCATCGAGCCTTCCTTCGCTCGCCAGAGTGAGGGAGGGGCTGGGAAGCCGTTCATTGAGAGAGACCGCCGCGTGCGATCGGACTATTCCTGTAACTATCGTAACCTGTGGGAGCGCCACTGGTGGTGGCGAGCGCGCGAGCACTACCTGCGCGGTTGGATCGAACGAATCCATCGACAACGCCGATGCGAGCGAATTCTCGACGTGGGCTGCGGGGACGGTCTCTTCTTCGACGTCCTCTCTCAGTATGGGGAAGTGGAGGGGATCGAACCGGACTCGAGCTTGCTGAGTGAGTCTCGTTGGCGTCCAAAGATTCGGAATGTGCCACTCGACCATGGTTTCGACCGCTTCGGCCAGTATGATCTGGTACTGATGCTCGATGTGCTTGAGCACATCGAGTCGGACGAGCAGGCCCTGCGTCAGATTAAGGCGGCGGTACGTCCTGGAGGATCACTTTTAATCACCGTTCCCGCACTCAGTTGGCTCTGGAGCGCGCACGACGTGGCGAACGCCCACTTTCGACGTTATCACGCCAGTTCCCTTCGCCTGGTTTTACAGCGGGCAGGATTCGAGGTTAAAGTTCTCAGATATTTCTTTTTTTGGACGGTTGCTCCCCTGGTCGCCCGTCGTTGGCTTGCGCCGGCGACGCCCGGCTCGACCGAGTATTCGGTCTCGATTCCCGCTTCGACGCTGAACCAGTCCTTGATCTGGCTCTGCCGAGTCGAGCAGGCGTTGGGAAGGGTAATCCGTTGGCCGCTGGGGACTTCACTTTTAGCGGTCGCCCGTCGGCCAGGCACGGACTTTGACGAACCGAGAGACGCGGATTGCGCGAATCCTGAAACGCGAGGTTGCTCTTCCGCACGATGATTGGACAATAGGGTGCTTCATTGGCATCCAAGCTGCCTACACCATTTCCTTCAACCGGTTTCTCAATGATTCTTTGCGTCACACTCAACCCTTGCCTCGATAAAACCCTGACCGTTCCCACCTGGCAACCGGGCGACTCGGTGCGCGGATCAGCCGTGCGCGAAGTGGTGGGCGGCAAAGGCAACAACGTGGCCCGAGCCCTGACCCGATTTGGGCGACCCGCTCGTCCGGTGACTTTTCTCGGGGGAGCGGTCGGTGATCACTGTGCCCACCTACTGAAACAAACGGATGGGCTCGACCCGTTGGTGACTCGAACGGAGTCGGAGACGCGGGTCATCCTCACGGTCAAGACCGATGGCTCACATCAGCAGACCGCGTTTTTCGACCCCGATCCCACCGTGCTCGCAGCGGAAGCCGACGCCTTGTTTCACTCGGTGGAGGCCGTCCTCGCGCGTGGGGACGTCCAGGCACTGACCCTTTCAGGGTCAAGCCCCTCCGAATCGACGCACGGACTGTACAGCGACCTGATCGCGCTGGCCCGCTCGCGTCGGATCCCCGTTTTCCTCGATACCTATGGCCCCGCGCTCGAGGCGATTTGGGGCTTCTGGCCGGAGGTGATCCAGTTGAACCGACGCGAGGCGTCGAGCCATCTCCGAACACCTTCCGCCAGCCCTGAAGATCTGCTTGCTCTGCTCGAGACCTGGTCTCGACATGGGGTCCGGCTGGGTGTGGTGACCGACGGTGCAGGCGCCGTGCTCGTTCGACATCGGAACGAAGTGTATCGGGCAATCCCCCCTGAGATTGACGCCGTGAACCCAATCGGCTCGGGCGACTGCCTGCTGGCCGGCCTGGTCGATGCTCGGTTCCTTGAACTCGACACCGAAGCCACGATCCGCCACGCGATCGGTACGGCCGTGGCGAATGCGTTGGTCTGGGATGCGGGAGGCATTGATCCCGAAGAAGTGAAGCGGCAAGAGGTGCTGGTCGAGGTGGAACGGCTCTCCTGAACGACGTCTCACCCGGAATCGATTAACCAGGGGCTCGATCGACTCGCAACGAGTCCCCTTCGCCTGACGGATTAAGTCTCCGAGAACGCGCCGCGGCTGGAAATCGGCCGCGACGGGTTCTCGGGCGCCTGATGATGGGTTCCGTTTATTGGAAACCACCTTGGTTTCCTCCCGAACCGGGAGCAGTCGCGGCTCCTCCGCCCCCACCCAGATTGCCCGGCCATTCAGTCTTGTCCAGCTCCACCTTGAGCTTTCTCACCTCGAGGAGCGTTTGGAGGCTGTCGAGCAACTCCTCCTTTTCTCCCGGTTCCAGGACCCCTTGCTCCGCCTTGAACTCGAGCTCGTTCAGCCGTTGCTCGGACAAGAGCGGGGATTCCGGATAAGAGATGATCAACACTCCATCCTTGACCCTGTAGCCCAGGCCGATTTGGGACAAAATCAACTTCAAGGCGGTTTTGATGGGAACGTCTTCCAGGACCAAGGAAACGCCCGAGCTCATCGTCTTATCCGCTTCCTGAAGTCCGATCGGGTCAACATAGATCTGGATTTCTTTCCCCTCGTCCAGGCTCGCGGTTGTTTTAATCTGATTTAGGGCCTCTTCAAGCGGAGTCTCCGCGGCGAGATTCAGGGTGATCTCTTCGTTGAGTTTCTTCAGGATGGCGAGCGACTTGGGGTCATTCGGCGTCCCCTTGCCTTGCTGGCGGGTCTCGGAATCCTGGTTGGAAGCTTCCTCTCTGGTACGTTCTCGACCCACCATCTCGCTTGCTTCTTGGACGAAGAAATCGGCTTGAAGTTTCAACCCTGGCTGGGGATTTTTGTACATGCCTCGGTGAACAAGATTTCGAAGAGTTATCATGCGTTTGTAGTGATTCGACAAAGGGGAGAGACGGTTTTCAGGCGTCATTTCCTCATCAATGACCTCTTTCGACCAGCGCACCAGGCTATTCAACTTTGAGCCGACCGAGTCGTCCTCGCGATAGGTCTGAAGCTGATCCTGAAAGATCCGTTCCGCGAGGGTCTTCGATTGAGACCCACTTGCAGGTCGCGAATCCGAATTCGTTGCTACGGATTCCGGCGAACGACCTGGATCGTCAGTTTGGCTGATGGGGTCCGCCAGGTCGTTAGTGGGGGAGGGCTTGGGCTCTGTCGGGTAGAGAGCCGCGGCGTTCGCGGCAGTGATGCCAACAGGATCCTCGTCACGTTGGGTCGCTTGTTGCGCGGCAACCCCCAAGCCAAGGGAAAGAGCACCGAAGCCAAGCACGGCGGCCGCGAGGGACCTGATCTTGATCCAGAACATCGTTCTGAGAACTCCTTCGATGAGCTGATGTAGGGAAGGGGTAAGCAACGAGATGGACCGAGGGCCCAGAGCGAGGTTCCAGGCCTGCGCGAGCGTGGCTAGTCGTAAAGAGTCGGGGAGGGCGGCGGAGACCCGCGCGGGTTCACTGACCGCAAGTGCCGCGATCGACGCGGAGACCCCGCGCCGCACGAGTCGCTCTTTCAGTAGGCTTCGAGCCCGCGAGAGCCTCCCCTTCACGGTGCCGACTGGCCAGTTGAGCTGGTTGGCCGCCTCCACGTTGCTCAACCCTTGGAGATGGCAGAGGATGATCGGCATCCGATACTTCTCTGGGAGCCGACTCAATTCCTGGTCCAATAAGGGACGAAGCTCAAAATCGTCCTTGCTTCGTTCCCTGTGATCCACCAACGCAGGTGAGTCGGATGCGTGCTCCGACCTTCGACGTTGCCTGGCCAGGTCTGACCGAGCCCTGAGTGCGACCCGACAGGCGACCCCATGAAGCCAGGGGCCGATCGCGTCTCGCTCGCGGAGGGCACTTGCCTTACGGACCAGTACCAGAAACGTGGCTTGAAAGGCGTCATCGACATCATTCGAGTCGCCCAGATGACCTCGGCAAACGCCCAGGACCATTGGGCCAAGCCTGGTGACGAGCGTCTCGAACGCCAACTCGTCTCGATGCAGGTGGTACCGATTCAAGAGTTGCCAATCCGAAAGACCACTAAGGGTCCCCGTCGAAAAGAGGCGGCCGAGGTCGTTCGGATGGTGGTCTGAATATGAGACGGCCATGAATGTTGGTTCCCCCCAACCCTTTAGCATCCCTCCTATAATGCGGTCATCGGGGGCCAGGGTTACAGATTTATCTACAGAATCTGCGTGAAAGTACCCCCAGGCCGGCCCACCAAAGAACCAGTCTCACCACTTGGCCGGAAGGGGTCCAGAGGGAGCGTCGCTCACTTTGACAGACCCGGAAATTGGCTTCCAGAGCCGGAAGCGTGAGCGACGGTGGATCGTCAATATCGGCCCGGAACCCTTGCCTTGCCCGTGCGTTCGTAAGTTTTGCTTAGGTTTGAGCCGGCCCCGTTGGAGAGGGATTCATGCGATTCGATGTCTCGGTTGGGAAGACACGAAGCCTTGGACAGCTATGTTCATAAAGTTGATTATGTTTGCATATTTAGGTGAATTGTGTGCGCCAGCCTACATTATCGCGCAGATTAAATTGCGTGAACATTCACCATAATCATCGATTGACGATACGTTATTTGTGGTCGTAATGTTCTGTAAATGTTGTTCGGATTTTAAAAATAAAAATGTGCAATATTATTTAATGAAAAGGCCGTTTGTGACTGAGTAAGTCCTTCCATCTCAGTGGTCGAAACCCCGTCTTTCCGATGATTCATCCGTCTGGCCGAAACCCAAGCCAAGGCCATGAATCCTCAATGCCGACGGGGGATCGCCACTCCCACTTCATTCGAGGGATTCGCAGGCATGGTCCCGGTTGCCCCACACAAAACTTAAAGTTGAGTCTCGGCGATCTCGATCGCCTTGAGCAGGCCTCGAGCCTTGTTTACCGTTTCCTCGTACTCTTCGGCAGGGTTACTATCGTAGACCACGCCACCGCCCGCCTGGACATAGGCTTTGTTTCCTTGGATGACCAGGGTACGCAGGGCAATGCACGTATCCATGTTTCCCGTGAAGTCGATATAACCGACGGCGCCGGCGTAGGGACCGCGCTTTTGCGGCTCGACCTCGTCGATGATTTCCATGGCCCGGACCTTCGGAGCGCCCGAGACGGTCCCCGCGGGCAGCCCCGCGCGTAAGGCGTCGAACGCCGACTTTCCTTCAGAGAGGCGTCCGGTCACGTTGGAGGTGATGTGCATGACGTGGGAATAGCGTTCCACTTTCATCACGTCGGAGAGCTGAACCGAGTTGAAGTCGGCCACGCGGCCGACGTCGTTCCGGCCCAGGTCCACCAACATGATATGCTCAGCGCGTTCTTTCGGGTCCTTCAACAACTCGGCCGCGAGCGCCTCGTCCTCTTGCTCGTCCTTGCCCCGGCGGCGAGTTCCCGCCAGGGGACGGATCGTGACCATCGAATCCTCAACACGCACGAGGATCTCAGGCGAGCTGCCGATTAGCGAGAAGTCGCCCAGGGTCAGGTAGAAGAGGAACGGGCTCGGGTTGACGATGCGTAGAACCCGATAGATGTCGAATGGGCGAGCCTTGGTCTCGAGCTCGAATCGTTGGCTGGGGACTACCTGAAATATGTCGCCCGCCTTGATGTACTCCTGGCAGTGGCGAACAACCGCCTCATAGCCTTCACGCGTGAAGTTGGATTTCGGAGTGGACTTGAGGGGGCCCGTTGTGTCGATATCGAGCACCTTGAGTGCTTGGCCTGGCTTGGCCAGTCGCTCTGTCAACTCATCCACGCGCTGACAGGCGAGTTGATAAGCTTGCTCAGGGTCGGCTGTGCCGGCGAGGTGGGCGTGGGCGACTACCAGCACGGTCTTTCGAATATGGTCAAACAAGACCATTCGGTCGAAAAAGGCGAAATAGAGGTCGGGAAAGCCCCGGTCGTCAGGAGGTTCATTGGGGAGATATTCGGTGTATCGAACCGCGTCATAACCGGCATACCCGACAGCCCCTCCCGTGAACCTGGGGAGTCCGGCCATTGGGGCCGCCTGATACCGTTCCACCAGTTCTTGAAGGGCTTCGAACGGGTTCTCCGTGGAGAATTTCCGGGCCTGGTCTGGAGCCTCGGTTTCGAACACGGTGACTTCCGTCCCCTTGGCCTGGAAAATCAGGAAGGGTTCGGTGCCCAGAAAACTGTACCGGCCGACCTTTTCGCCACCGACCACGCTTTCAAATAAAAAAGACGGGGCGGAGCGTTCGATTCGTTGGAAGGCCGAAACCGGGGTGAGGTCGTCGCCGATCAATTGGCGATAAACGGGAACGCAGGAGGCTTGAGACGCCAGACGGCGAAATTCACTGAACTCGGGACGGTGGGAGCTCATAAAGTTCTGGTGGGTGACAGGCAGGCCCGATACGCGCCGAGTCCTCAACGATTTGGATCGATCAAAGCGCTGTTGGCCGTACCTGATCCGGCCTGACGGGGTTGTCGTGATCTTAACAGCCGTCTCCTCGGAAGACAAGTCGCGGTGCGAGGAGGTTCATCTTGGGTTCAATTGACGTTGTGGTCGTCCAAAATCCTTAGGATGGCAAGATTTATCGCCTCGTCGATCCGCGCTCTCCTGGCCCGTGTCGATGCGTCGGATTGCTTGACAGGCGCGAGTGTGGAATTACAATGGACTACCAAGGAGCCCGCGTCTTATACCAAGGAGGCGATGGCATCTCGGGCGCGGTGGTCGCTTCGCCAAGGCGTGGATTTTGAGCTTGGTTTCGTTTGGTGTGGTTGGGTCGGCGGAGAACTGGGATGAAATGCCAGAAGTGTGCGAAACCGGCCACCTATCACATTACCGATATCGAGCGTGGGAAGCCCAAGGAATATCACTTTTGTGACGAGCACGCCCGGCAGCATCTCACCCCGGCGGAAGAGGCCCAGGAGCCCGCTCCGATCAGCGAGTTGGCCAAGAAGCTGATCGTCGGTGGTTCCGGTTCCTCACGAGAGTCTTCACCGGCCGATCGCCAATCCTGCCCGATTTGCCAGATTACTTTCCTCGAGTTTCGTAATACCGGCCGGCTTGGTTGCCCGTACGACTACGAGGTTTTCCGAGACGAGTTGATGCCATTGCTCGAGAACATCCACGATGAAACACGGCACTCCGGGAAGGTGCCACGACGCGCTCCACGCAATAGCCAGCAGCAAACCACCTTGATTCAGCTCAGGAACGACTTGAAGCGAGCGATCGCCGCCGAGGACTATGAGACCGCGGCGACGATTCGCGACAAGATTAAGTCGATCGAACACGAGCAGGGGCGTTAACGGCGGCCCGCCGGACGGATGGTCGGCTCATGAAGTGCCAGCACTGTCAGGACGAAGCGACTGTTCACCTGACCGATACGGTCGATGGCGAACGGCGGGAGCTTCATCTTTGCCTGGATTGCGCCCGAGAGGCGGGGGTCGATTTGCCAGAATCTCCGCCAAACCTCGGACTCGACGCCGTGATCCAGAGTTTGATCGTGAATAACGTCGGCGAGCTCGTCGGCGAGCTTGCGAAGTTGGCCTGTCCCGACTGCGGGCTCAAGTTCATGGAGTTTCGGGCGATCGGCCGGCTCGGTTGTCCTCATGACTATCAGGTCTTCGCGAAAGGGCTCGATCCCTTGATCCTCCGTACCCATGGCGCAACCAGGCACGTGGGAAAGGTCGCCCGAAGACGCCCTGAACTGAGCGAGCGGCTCCGGCTTCGTACCCAGCTTAAAAACGCCATTGCCCGCGAAGACTATGAACTGGCCGCACAGCTGCGCGACCAGCTTCGCTCCAAGGATGCCGACGCATGAATTTGGATGATCTGACCAGAAACTCGGGTGAATGGCTTCGAGGCACCGGCCCCGAAAGCGACATCGTGATGTGCTCGCGTATTAGGCTGGCACGCAACCTCGCCGACTTCCCGTTTAGTAACCGAGCGAGCCGGGGTGAGAAATCCGAGATCGAGGCGAATGTCAAGTCATGCCTCGATTCAACAAACCTCAACCTCGCTTACTTCGACGTGAATGGGATGAGCTCGCTCGATCGCCAGTTCCTGGTCGAACGGCAGTTGATCTCGCGCGAGCTCGCCAACGGCGAAGGCGCGCGCGGCGTGTCGATTGGATCGGAAGAAAATATCTCGATCATGGTCAACGAGGAGGATCACCTTCGCATCCAGGTGATGCACTCCGGCCTCTCGTTGCACGAAGTCTGGGATCGGATTAACCGGCTGGATGACCAGCTCGAAGAGACGTTGGCCTACGCCTACAGCGCCCAGCTCGGGTACCTGACCGCTTGCCCGACCAACGTGGGTACGGGTATTCGGGTCGGTGTGATGCTCCATCTCCCCGCTTTGGTCAAGACGAAGCAAATCGACAAGGTCTTCCGCGCGCTTCAGAAAATCAACCTCGCGGTACGTGGACTCTACGGCGAAGGGACTCAGGCGTTTGGAGACTTCTACCAAATCTCGAACCAGCAGACTCTCGGCAAGAGCGAGCTGGAGCTGATCCGGATCTTGACCGACGTGGTTCCTCAGGTCATCCAGTACGAGCGAACCGCTCGACAGGTGCTCATGAACGAGCGCAAGCAGCATCTGCATGATCAGGTAAGCCGAGCCTATGGGCTGCTGAAGACGTCGCACATGATCTCGAGCGAGGAGACCATGCTCTTGCTTTCCAGCGTGCGCATGGGGATCAACCTCGGCCTGATCGACGACCTGGAGATCGCCACCGTCAACGAGCTCTTTATCCAGACCCAGCCCGCCTATCTGCAGAAGCTCCACGGAGCGGAACTCGGAGTCGAGGAACGGAACGTCGCCCGGGCCTCCTACCTGCGCAGCCGACTCTCCAACGGTCGGCACGTCGAGCCGGAATAAGCTGACTTAACTCGCAAAGGACCTTGCGTTTGGTTTCCCTCCACACTCGACAAAGTTTGTGTGTGGGAAACCAAAGCCGAGTCGGGGCGTCAGCCTGCCTCAAAAACTCGCGAAGTCGCGAGCCCTCATCCTTCGATCTGGGGACGGACCCTCATTTTCTTCATGATCGGTTCGATGATTTCTTCGGGCACGAACCGGCTGAGGGACGCAGACCCCCCGAAGCGAGCGACCTGTTTGATCAGTGAGCTCGAGACGTGAGAATATTCTCCGTCAGCCATAAGGAAGACGGTTTCGACGAAGGGGTCGAGCCGGTTGTTCGTCAGTGACATGCCGAACTCGTACTCCATGTCGGATAAGGTGCGGACGCCTCGAAGAATCACGCGCGCACCGATCCTGCGCACGAACTGGACCGTCAACTCCTCAAACGATTCGACCGAGACATTCGGCAAGGGCGAAACGATCTTGCGCACCAGGTCCACGCGCTCTTCGATGGAGAACAGCGAGGCCTTGTTGGGATTCACACCGATGCCGACGACCAGGTGCTCGAACAGGAGCCGCCCGCGCCGAATCACGTCGAGATGGCCGAGTGTGAGCGGGTCGAAAGTGCCTGTGAAGACGGCGGTACGCGACGGATCAGTTGGGCGGTCCTGCATGGTCGTCCTGTCTTCGTAAGGGAAGGAAGGATTGAGCACATCTGGGTTCGAGGGAATTAGGAATTAAGACGCTGAGTGCCCGCTGACGCCAGGCCCACTCTTAATCGTTCCAGGTCTTCGCCATTCTGATAGATATGAGGACTGATGCGCAGCCGCCCGCGCCGGCATGCGACCGCGACTCCGGCTTTTCGAAAATCACGGACAACCTGGTCGGGGTTAATCCCTTCCTTTTGAATCGCCACGATGCCCGATAGGTCCTGGTCTCGATTCGAGCCGACGATCCGCCACCCGGTCGATCGGGCGATTTCGCGGACCTCCTGGGCCTGGCTGAGAATGCGCTCCGAGACCTGTTCCTTGCCGATCTCCAGAAGCAGGCTCAGACTTGCGCCAAACGCTTGAAGCCCAGGCATGTTGAACGATCCCCCTTCCCAACGCTCCGCGGTTGGTTTCAACGTGAAGTCGAGGTTTGGGTTATTGTACGAGCTCACCACGCTGTGCCAACCGACTCCCAGCGGCCGTAGCCGCTCGATCCAATCCCGGCGCACATAGAGGAACCCCGCTCCTTCGGGGCCGAGGAGCCACTTGTGTCCATCAGCCGCGATGAAGTCGATCGGGGTGCGCTGGACGTCAATGACCAGGGGGCCGAGTCCCTGAATGGCGTCGACCATGAAAGCAATGCCTCGGCTCCGGCACAACTCGCCGATGGCGTCGAGGTCGTTGCGGAACCCGGAGGAAAACTCGACATGGCTGATGGTGAGGAGCCGTGTCGATTCGTCAATCGCCGCGTCGAGGTCTTCAACCCAGATACGCCCCTCGCGCGTGGGGACCGTCCGCAAGGAGACTCCTCGGCTCGCCAGGTTCATCCACGGGTAAATATTGGAAGGGTATTCCTCCTCGGCCGTGACCACGTTATCGCCCGGCTTCCACGGGAATCCCTCGGCGACGAGCCCGATCGCGCTGGTGGTGCTATTGACGAACGCGATTTCATCATTGCTGGCGTTGATCAAGGAGGCCAGGCGATCGCGGTTGGTTCGGAGCTTCTTTTCCCACTCCGGCCAGTACATCACTCCGTTGCGTTCCTGGTCCTCCGCCCATTCCCTGAGGATTTGCCCAGACCGGCGTGGTAGGGGAGAGACGGCTGCGTGATCAAAGTAAGCCCAACGCTCGGTCACGGGAAATTCGACGGTCCGGAGTGCGTTCCAATCCACAAGTCCATACCCCCATCGTGACCAAGGTTAGCGAACCACTCGATGAAGGTATTGTAACGCACGACGACTTGCCTTGGCTCCACCCAAGCGGCGAGCAGAACAACAAGATGAATAAAAAATCGCGACATCAAACATTGTGGATTTTTCTGGGACGTTCGATCCTCACGCTACGATTCCCGTAAGGATTGGGCGGCTTCTCATTCGCGCGAGGGGGCTCGGCGGCTCATGAACTCGAGGAATTGCGTGATATCCTCCTCAGTGTGGGACGCGCAGAGCCCGAGTCGCAGACGAGCGGTTCCGGCGGGGACGGTCGGGGGACGGATCGCCGGCGCAAGAAACCCTTGCTTTTCGAGTTCTTGGGAAAGATCAAGCGATTCTGGGGCGGGCCCAATGTAAATGGGGACGATGGGACCGACCCCGTTCCCGGTTGCGTATCCGAGGTGCCGAAGGCCTTCGTGGAGCAAACGACCCAGGTGGAACAGATGGGCTCGCCGCCAGGGTTCCTCAATACTGAGCTCGAGGGCTCGCTGCGCGGCCGCCGCGGCAGCGGGGGGAAGCCCTGTCGAATAGACAAGCGGCCTGGCGTGGTTGATGAGCCAGTCGATGAGTCGCCGAGACCCCGCGACGAACCCGCCCGCGGAACCCAGGGCCTTTGACAAGGTACCCATCCGGATCGTGATCCGCTGGGCAACGCCAGATTCGGCGGCGGCCCCACGACCGTTAGGCCCAAATACGCCGGTCCCATGGGCCTCGTCCACCAAAAGCATGGCCCCGAACCGGTCGGCAAGATCGGCGAGGTCGGCCAGAGGGGCCAGATCGCCATCCATGCTGAAGACCCCATCCGTGGCGATTAGCGCGCGGCGGAACCGGCCACGATCCCGCGTCAAAATTGACTCAAGCCGGTTCATATCGACATGAGGATAGATACGCAGGCGGGCACCTGAGAGCTTCGCTCCGTCGATCAGACAGGCATGATTGAGCCGATCCTGATAAACCGCGTCCCCGGGACCGACCAGCGTGGGAATCGTTCCCAGGTTGGCCGCGAAACCCGAGGGGAAGAGGGCCACGGCCTCGGCGTGCTCAAATGCCGCGAGCGTCGCGGCGAGGCGGTGGTGGGACTCGCTCCAACCGGTGACGAGCGGAGAAGCACCCGCCCCCCAGCCTTCACGTTCCGCCGCCGCGAGGGCCGCGGCGATCACCCGGGGGTCGTCCGCGAGCCCCAGATAGTTGTTCGACCCGAAATTGACGAGCTCGCGGCCTTCTCGATCCAGCTTTCCCGCGCGACCTGGGCCGTGGGTTCGCAACCGCCTGGCCAACCCAAGATTCGTCCACTTCGCCGCCTCATCATCGATCCAGTCGAGCGATGATTCCATTAGCCCGGTCCTCGAAGCGCGGGTCGCCGAGACCCCTCCGGCTGGCGGAGCAGGGCGGCGGCGAGGTGACCGCCAAAGCCGATCGACAGCTTCAAGGCGGCCCGAATCGATTGCGTTCGACCGATCCCCGGGGTGTCATCGAGAGCACAGGCCGGGTCGGGATTCTCAAGGTTGAGGATGGGGGGGACAAAGCGATCCCGCATGGAAAGACAGGTCAGAGCCAGTTCCACCGCTCCGGCCGCTCCCAGGAGATGGCCTATCTGAGACTTGTTGGCCGAGTAGGCGATTCGACCGTACTCATGGGGCAGCGCGAGTTGGATGGCCTGGCATTCGATGGGATCATTGACGCGCGTCCCCGTCCCATGGACGTTGACGTGGTCGATCTGGTCGGGCTGGATGTTCGAATGGGCGAGCGCCCGGCCGATCAGCGCGGCCAGGCCGTGCGGGTCGGGGTTCATCGTGGTTGCGTGATAGGCGTCGGACCCGAGCGCCCCTCCCGCCACCTCAGCGTAGGGTATCGCACCCCGTTTTTGGGCGTGTTCGGCGGACTCGAGGATCAGGATGGCCCCCCCTTCGCCTACCACGAAACCGGTCCGGTCTCGATCCCAAGGACGCGCGGCTTGGGACGGCCCCTTTCCTTCAAGCTGGTGGGCGAGCACTCCCATCTTCTTGAACGCTCCCATCAAGGTTGGCTCGAGCGAGGTATCCGCACTCCCCGCGAGCACCACGTCGCAGGTCCCATGCTGGATTAATGCCATTCCTTGAAGCACGGCGACCAGTCCGGTGGCACACGCCGCCACGGGCGCGACACAAGGGCCTCGCAGGTCGTGGAGTCGCGAAACGGCCGATGCCCCGGAATTCGGCCAGCTCGAGTGGGCCCAGATCGAGGCAAACCCATCTTCGCCAGCTTCCAGGTTCCGAGTTCTTCGGCTCGAGGCGTGCGCCAGGACCCCTAGATTCTTGACGCAGCCTTTGCTCAGGCCAACCAAGGTGGCGACACGCTCGCGGTCAACGGCCAGGCCTTCGGAACCTCGAACCGACGGGTTGAGTAGTCTGGAGTCAATCAGTGCCTCGGTGGAGATTCGGCGTACCACCTCGAAGGTCGGGTTCTCCGGTGGCTCCTGGTTTGAGTCGAGGAAGAGAGGGCAGCCGAGGTTATGGGATGGGCTTGGCACCAGGGGCGAGGGGAGAACCGTGGCGCCACTCTTTCCGCGTCGAATTCCCTCCCAGGTCGATTCACGATCCGCCCCAAGGCTGGTCCAGAGGCCGATTCCGGTCACCCACACGCGACTTCGTTCTGGACGCAGGCTTGAACGCACGACTGGATAACCGGGGGCGAGCGAAAGGGAAGGATAGATATGGCTCAACCCAGAGTGAGGAGTTGAGCCAGGTGTGGGAGTTTGGTTAAGCTTCCCACCCCTAAAGGGTGTGGGATTTCCGGCTAGTCTCGCGAGGGTTCCAGCCCCGGTCATTGACCGCCAGTTCTGAGGGCAGCTTAGATTGCCCCAAGCCCGGTTGTTACCAAG
>Ga0182745_1001191_pt1 | contig 25577 bp, 23 predicted proteins | sample eDN3rd30CKraftBY_FD_128523 | JGI IMG/M metagenome (GOLD analysis project Ga0182745, IMG submission 128523) | Enriched backyard soil microbial communities from Emeryville, California, USA - eDNA 3rd pass 30_C Kraft BY (version 2) (version 2) | ecosystem: Environmental > Terrestrial > Soil >... | reverse complement strand
GCGGTGTCGAGGTCATTCGGGCCGATGTAGCCGAAGATTCCGCACACTTGGTTGTACTCCGATTCCGGGCCCGTCGAGTCTCGCGGATGCAGGCGCCCGCGGGCCGTGTCAATGATGCCACGGTGAATGCGTTCGCTCGCTCAGGCAGTGCAGCCTGCCCCCGTGTCGGGTCGGCTCAGGCGAAGGCCTTGCCGATGACCCGGTAGACGATGCCGGGCCACTTCTCGGCGGACGAGACGCGACGGCCGTCCGCGAAGGCCTTGATGCCGGGCAGGTCGTCTGGCCCGAGCTCTCGGTACTCCGCGTGGTCAGCCTGCACGACCGCCGCGTCGACCGGCTCGCCGAGGTGGTATGGCTCGAAGCCGAGGCGCTCGAGTTCCTCGTCGGTGTAGAGCGGGTCGTGGACGAGTGGGACCGCGCCGCGGACCTTGAGCGCCTCGACGGTGCCGAAGACGCCGGAGAACGCGGTCTCCTTGACCCCGCCGCGGTAGGCAGCACCCAGCACCGCAACCCGTGCCCCGGCAAGATTGCCATAGGCCCCCTCGAGCAGGCCGATGGTGTAGTCGGGCATGCCCGCGTTCGCGGCGCGGGCCGCGGCGACGACGGTCGCCTCCGGATCGTTCCACAGGTACAGCCGCGGGTACACCGGGATGCAGTGTCCGCCGACGGCGATGCCCGGCATATGGATGTGCGAGTAGGGTTGCGAGTTCGATGCCTCGATGACCTGGTAGACATCGATGCCGTTCGCTCCGGCATAGCGGGCGAACTGGTTCGCGAGCCCGATGTTGACGTCGCGATACGTGGTCTCCGCGAGCTTCGCGAGCTCGGAGGCCTCGGCGCTGCCGAGGTCCCACACGCCGTTGCCGCGGGGAAGGTCAGGGCGCTCGTCGAAGTCGAGCACCGCCTCGTAGAACTCGACGGCACGCTGCGCGCCGCGCTCCGTCAGTCCGCCGACGAGCTTCGGGTACTTGCGAAGGTCCTCGAAGACGCGGCCGGTGAGCACCCGCTCGGGGGAGAAGACGAGGTCGAAGTCGACCCCCTCGGTGAGCCCGGATGCGGCCTCGAGCATTGGCTTCCACCGGCCCCGCGTCGTGCCGACCGGCAGCGTCGTCTCATACGAGACGAGCGTGCCGGGGGTGAGGACCTCGCCGAGGGACTGCGTCGCGGCATCCATCCAGCCGAAGTCGGGCTCGGCGGTGACCTCGTCGACGAAGAGTGGGACGACGAGGACGACAGCGTCGGCGCCCGGCACGGCGTCCGCGTAGTCGGTCGTCGCGCGCAGCCGCCCTGCCGGGACGAGTTCCGTCAGCCGCTCCTGGAGGTGTGCCTCCCCGGGGAACGGCTCGGTCGCCTGGTTGACGAGGTCGACGGTGCGCTGCGACACGTCGACTCCGACGACTTCGTGGCCTTTGCTGGCGAATTGCACGGCGAGCGGGAGCCCGATCTTGCCGAGGGCGATGACGGCGATCTTCAAGGAATGTCTCCTGGTCGTGACGAGTGATCCAATGCTACGGCTCCACGATGTGTTCGCTCGACGTGACAACCCGTCGAGCGATGGCCTGGAGTGAATGCGTCTCCGCGGCCCAGTCGGCGAGCTCGATCCGGTCCGCGGGCGGCAGCGGCGAGTCGGCGGCGGCCCGCATCGCGTCGGCGACCGCCTCGACGTCGTACGCGACGGCGCGGCCGACGCGCGGCTCCGGGGACTCGTTGAGCAGCTCGATCGTCGGTCCCGGGCCGGCGTACACGACGGGGCAGCCCGCCGCGAGCGATGGGTAGACCTTCGTCGCGATCGCGTACTCGTTCGCGGGTGCGGGCGCGAGGCTCGCGAGGGAGGCCGTCGCGCCGGCGAGCACTGGTGCGAGCGCCGCCGGCTGGATCGGCGCGTGGAACTCGATCGCACCGCCGACGCCGAGCTCGCGCGCCCGCGCCTGCATCGTCTCGCGTTCCTCACCGTTGCCGTAGAAGACGAGTCGGACGCCCGGGTGCTCGCCAACGATCCGCGCGAGCGCGTCGACGAAGATCCCGGCCCCGTGCCACTCCGAGTACGTGCCCGCATAGACGAAGACCGGTGGCTCGGGCGGCGCCTGACCCTCGTAGCGGATGTCACGGGTGTCCGCCCCGAAGCCGATTGGCAGCGCTTCGGCGGTAACACCGGCGGCCCGCATTCTCGACAGCAGTGGTTCGTGCGCGACGAAGAGCATCGCGGCGCCGTTCAGCCCCCAGGCCTCGAGTCGTCGCAACGTGCCGATGACGAATCGGTTGCGGGTGACGAGTTCGGCCGCCTCGGTCCAGTAGTCGGCCGCCCGCACGACATACGGCACGCGTCGCAACCAGGCGATGACCCGGACAACCGCGAGGGTCGTGGGCGGCGGCTCGACGACGATGAGGTCCGGCCGGCGCCGGAAGAGGAGTCGGAATGCGAGCGGGACGTCGTAGCTCAGGTAGCTCAGGTAGCCGCGAACATAGTCCTGCCGATCGCGGATGACCGGCGCGCGCCGCACCTCGACGCCGTTGGGATCGTCGATCACGAGGCCACGCGGCGGGGTGACGGTGAGGACGGTAACGTCGTGGCCCCGGTCACGGAGCTCCTCGACCCAGGTGCGGAGCATGCTTGAGGCCGCCGAGACCTCGGGACCGAAGATCCGGCTGGCGACGACGACTCTCATGTCGCGGCAGTCCGGTCTGCGAGCAGCCGGCTAACCAGTGCGTCCTGCACCTCGCGGTCGGGCTCGCTCGATAGCGCGCGCGCCGAGGCGTCGGACGCCCGTTTGAACGCTTCGACTTGCTCTGCCGTGATGTCGCACAACGCATCGACGAGTGCGTCGGCACTCGTGCCGGTAGTGGTGATTCCGATGCCGTGTTCGTTGATGAGGGAGTCGATCTCGGGTGCGGGGGAGAAGACGAGGCCGAGCCGCGCCTGCACGAAGTCGAAGAACTTGTTCGGCAAGTGGAACTGGTGGCTCAGCGTCTGCAGAGGGTACAGGAAGACGCCGAGGTCGTACTGGTTGAGCACGCGCGGCAGGGTCTCTGGCGGGACCGCGTCGTGGACGGTGACCCGGTCGGATGTGGCCGCGCGTCGCTTCACGACGTCGAGGTAGCCGTTCGGTGACCCGAGGAGGTAGAGGTCGAGTGTGAAGCGATCGCCGAGCTGCTCCGTTGCCTCGATGAGCTCCATGATGTTGCGCTCCGCATCGGCCGTACCGCTATGGACGAGCCGGATGCGATCGCGGTCGATGGGCGAGGGCGCGAGGTCCTGCAGGTCCGCGGCATTGCGCACGACCTCGTGCGGCACCCCGTACTGCGTCGTGTAGAGCTCGGCGAGGCCCCCGCTCACGCTCGTCAGCGCAGCGACGTGCGGGAGGTACTTCCGGCAGAGATGTTCCATATACGGCGCGACGAGCAAGCGCCAGGAGAAGACCGTCGAGCGCTCCTCAGGGGCCCACTCGTGCATATCCGCGTAGACCGGTGCACCCTTTGCCGCCGCGAACGCGAGCGGGAGCGCTCGCGCATCGTTCGCGACCACGAGGTCGTACGGACCCGAGTCGATCGTTTCGCGCTTTACGGCTTGTTCTGCCGGGGAGCGCAGCTCGACTGCCGTGTGCAGGCGCATTGCGAGCCTTACGACGCCGAACGGCGTCTGGGGGAGGGATGCCGCCGATTCCGGCACCTCGACGTGCCGCGCGACGCCATCCGGAGCAGGTCCGTAGCCGACCGTCGTCACCTCACCATGCGCCCTGAGCACGTCGAGCTGACGCAGCACCCGGGCGTCGGCGTGGATTGGCGAAAACGAAACGCAGAGGATCCGCGGGGAGGGTTCGGACACGCCACCGAGTCTATGGCGCGGTGCTTCCGACGCAGGATGGCTCCAATAAGGGCACGGCCGTGGGCTCGCGACGTGCTCGCTGGCTAGAATGTCCCCTCGAGATCGGATGAAAGCAGGTCTGGATGCCAGTCGAGGCGCGACCGTATCAGCGTTGTACCCGCACGATCATGGACACCTCCGACCCGGACATTTGGTTCGACGACGAGGGCGTCTCGTCACACGCGCTGCAGTTCGATGAGAAGTTTGGACCTGAGCTCCAGCGTGCCCAGCGAGGCGAACGCCGTGCCGAGCTCGATGAGTTGATTCAGGAGATCAAGCAGGCGGGTGCCGGTAAGGCCTACGACTGCGTCATCGGCGTGTCCGGCGGCGTCGACAGCACGTACCTCGTGCTGCAGGCAGTGCGTCTGGGCCTTCGACCGTTGCTCGTGCACTTCGACAGTGGTTGGAACTCGGAGCTCGCTGTTGGCAACATCCACAATCTCGTCACGACGCTCGGCCTCGATCTCTACACCCAGGTCGTCGACTGGCGGGAGATGCGGGACCTCCAGCTGGCGTTCTTCAAGGCGTCACTCGCCAACTGTGACATCCCGACGGACCACGCATTCGGTTATGTCGCCTATCAGCAGGCGAAGAAGTACGGGATCAAGTACATTCTGTCGGGCGGGAACGCGGCGACCGAGTCGGTGCTGCCCGAAGCTTGGGGCTACAACGCCGACGACGCGAAGCACCTCCGCGGGGTCCATAGGAAGTTCGGCACCGTCAAGCTGAAGACCTACCCCGTGATGGGGATGTTCGCGCGCCACATTTGGTTCCCCATGGTGCGCGGGATCAAGACCGTGCGTCCGCTCAATTACATGCCGTACGTCTATACCGAGGCCAAGCAGGACATCACGGACAGCGTCGGCTGGCGCGACTACGGCGGTAAGCACTACGAGTCGGTCTTCACCAGGTACTTCCAGGGGTATTACCTGCCGCACAAGTTCGGCTACGACAAGCGGCTCGCGCACTATTCGTCACTGATCCTCTCGGAGCAGATCACGCGCGACGAAGCACTGGCCCGCATGACCTCAACGAATTACCCCGAAGAGTTGCGCCAGCAGGACCACGAGTTCATCGCGAAGAAGCTCGGTCTTGATGTGGGCGCGCTTGAGGCCATCATTGAGCTTCCACCGGTCGACTACACTGCGTATCCGAACTCGGCGGCGTTCTGGTCGGCGGTGCATCGGCTGGTGTCGAGCGTCCGACGTCGCACCCGTAGGCGGGGGGCACCCGGGTGATGTCGCGCCCCCGCATTCTCGTCCTCACCTACACAACCTTTACGCAGGAGCCGCGGGCGCTGAAGCAGGTGCGATTTCTCAAGTCTGCAAATGACGTGACGACCGCTGGGTTCGGGCCTGCCCCGTTCGCTGACGTGCCCCACGTAGAAATCCCCGAGATCCGGCCGTACCGGTGGGGCACTCTCGGGCGGATGCTCGCGGGGGTCTTCCTACTTATTCGGTGGTACTCGCCGCTGCGGTGGCTCAATGCGCTCGATCACGCGACTTCACGATTACTGGCGGGCGAGTCTTGGGACATCGTGTTGACCCACGATCTCAAGGCACTCGATATTGCCTTCGCATTGCGTTCGCGCCACGGGGTCATCGTCGACCTGCACGAGTACGCTCCGCGCCAAGAAGAGCACTCCTTCCTCTGGCGGCTCCTGTTCGCACCATACTTCACATGGAAATGCCGGACACAGGTGCCGCGCGCGGCTGCGGTTGTGACCGTGAGCCGGGGGATCGCCGACGAATATCAGCGCGTCTTTGGGTTCGATTCGACGCTGGTGGTCAACGCGACGCCGTATCACGCCCTCGAGCCCCGCACTGTGGAGCGCCCGCTGCGACTCGTCCACAGCGGCGGCGTCGCTGTCCAGCGTCGGCTCGACATCATGATCGAGGCGGTTCGTGCGACGCGTGCTGAAGTCACACTTGACCTCTACCTCGTCGGTGGAGATCCCGCGGTCCTTGACGAGTTGCGCAGGCTTGCGGACGGTGAGCCTCGCATCCGCTTTCTTGACCCGGTGCCGTATCAGGACCTCGTCGCAAAACTCAATGAGTACGACATCGGGCTCAGTATCTTTCCGCCGACGACCTTCAATCTTGCATGGTGCCTCCCAAACAAGTTCTTCGACTTTGTCCAGGCGCGCCTCGGCGTCATTGTCGGGCCCTCGCCGGAGATGACGACCTTCGTGCAGGAGTATAGGATCGGTGCCGTCCTCCCCGACTTCGAACCGGTCTCGCTCGCCGCGATGCTCGAGTCGCTCACGATCGAGCAGGTCGCCGAGTGGAAGGCCGCCTCTGCGGAGCACGCCGAACTGCTTTCAAGCGAGTCCCAGGCGGAGATCTGGGAGGAACTGGTCGCCCGAGTGCTCCGAGCTGAAATTCGATAACTCGTGCGCACGCCGAGAGACCGAGGTTGAGCACGTGACCGTCTCGATCATCGCATATGGCCTCGGCAACCTCGGCTCGGTCGTGAACATGCTGCAGCGTGTCGGCGTGGTTCCGAGGCTCGTTCGAACTCCGGAGGAGGTGCTCGAGAGCGAGCGATTGCTGCTGCCCGGGATTGGCGCATTCGATACTGGGATGCAGGCGCTAGATGACCGTGGGCTTGTCCCGCCCATTCGCGAGTTCGTGGCATCTGGTCGACCGTTGCTTGGGATCTGTCTCGGCATGCAGCTGCTGCTCGAGGCATCGGCTGAGGGGCTGGCTGCAGGGCTCGGGCTCATTCCCGGGCAGAGCCAACGTTTCCGTACGGCGCCTGGGTTGCGTGTGCCGCACGTCGGCTGGAACGTGGTTGAGCCGACGCGTGACGATCCACTGGTGGCTGGACTTCCGGCGCGCAGTCGCTTCTATTTCGTGCACAGCTACCACGTAGTGCCTTCCAACGATGCGCACAAGCTCGGCGTAACGGATTACGGCGGGCCATTTGTCTCGATGGTCCGGGCAGGCAATGTCATGGGGGCGCAATTTCACCCGGAGAAAAGTCACGAGTTCGGCAAGATCGTGCTGAGGAACTTCGCCGGGCTATGAGCACGTTTCCCCGGGTCATCCCGCTACTTCTTGTCAGCGACGGCTATCTTGTCAAGCCCGTGAAGTTCCGAGGCGGGCAGTATCTCGGCGACCCCATCAACGCCGTGCGGATCTTCAACGAGAAGCAGGTCGATGAGCTCCTCATCTGTGACATTGATGCCACGGTTAAGGGAACTGGGGTCAATTACACGCTCATCGAGGAGATCGCGAGCGAGGCATTCATGCCGGTCGGCTATGGGGGCGGGGTCGTCTCGGCGGCCGAGGCGAAGCGGATCACTGGCATTGGCATCGAGAAGGTGGTGCTGAATACGGTGGCCGCCGAGCGCCCAGAGACGATCACGGCAATTTCCGATGCGCTTGGTGCGTCGAGCACGGTCGTGAGTATCGATGCGAAGAGGAAACTCTTGGGCGGGTGGGACACGTTTTCACGTCGAGGCGCGGCCCGCACCGGCCTGACGCCCATCGAACTCGCCGTGCGGGCGCAAACGCTCGGTGCGGGGGAGATCCTGGTCTCCTCAATCGACCGGGAGAGCACGGGGAACGGGTACGACCTCAGCCTCATTGAGGCGGTCGCCGCCGCGGTGACCATCCCGACCATCGCGCTGGGCGGGGCCAGCGCATTCGACGACTTCGCCCCGGCGCTCGCGGCGGGGGCATCGGCGGTCGCCGCGGGCACCATGTTCGTCTTGCACGGCAGGCACCGCGCTGCCCTCATCTCGTACCCAAGTCCCGAACAGATCCAATCGCTCGCAACACTGCAACGCTGACCGCGACGTACCTCTGGTCGGTCAGTCGAGACGGTCGCGCAGCGGGATCTGCTCGCTGAGGGTTGCGAGCTGGACCTGGAGGTCGAACTGGGGGAGCGCCCGACGTAACTCGTCGAAGGTGCCGCTTCCAAGGATTCGACCGCTGTCGAGATAGCAGATCTGGTCGTAGTCCTTGATCGTCGAGATCCGGTGTGCGACGGCGATGAGCGTGATGTCGCCGTGCAACGACTTCAGTGCCCTGACGACATCGTCCTCGGTCTTCGTATCGAGGGAGCTTGTCGCCTCATCGAGGACGAGCATGAGCGGGTCGGCGTAGAGGGCGCGGGCGATGCCAAGGCGCTGCTGCTGCCCGCCCGACAGCGACAGGCCGCGCTCACCGATCCGCTCGTCGATGCCGTGCTCCCGAGAGTCGATGAGGTCGCCGAGCTGGGCTCGTTCGAGCGCCGACCTCACCTTGTCGCGGTCGTAGTCGTCGTCCCAGACGAGTGCGACATTCTGGCCGATCGTGCCATCGAAAAGGGTCACCCGCTGCGGGACATAGCCGATGCGCGATCGCCAGGCGTGGATCACCTTGGTGAGCGGGGTGCCGTCGACGGTGATGTCGCCGGAAGAGGGCGTGAGCAGGCCGAGGAGCAAGTCGATGAGCGTCGACTTGCCGGACCCGCTTGGTCCGACGATCCCGAGGGAGGATCCGAGCGGGACTCTGAGGTCGACACCTCGAAGTACCGGCGAGGTCGAGGTGGGGTAATCGAATCGAATGTCGCGCAAGTCGAGCTGATCTGGGTCGGTGCCGAGCTCGGCGGTGTCAGCGCCGCTCAGGGCGTCGGTCGAGCTGCCCTCGGCGCCGCGGAGATCATCGATCACGTCGCGAGCCCAGGCGATGCTCGAACTCGCGCCGATGAGCGAGCTCTGCACGCCGGTGAGTGCGGGTACGAGCCGAAGACCAGCCACCCCAAAGAGCGCAACGGCGACGATTGCGGCCTCAAGCCCGCCAACGAGGAAGCCCGCCCCGCCGATTACGACGAAGCCGCCGACAAGTGCCACTTCGTAGGCATATCTCGGGATGATGGCGAGGAACGATGACTCGGCGCGAGCCCGAACTGCTCCTTGGCGCTCCTTACCGACGACAGTCTGGATCTGCTCGAGTCGGCCACGGAGAGTGAGTTCCTTGAGCGATTCCACCATCTCGGTCATCAGACGAGCGACCTTGTAGCTGAAGTCGACGTTCCGCCGCGATGCCGCGATTGAACGCTTCGTCACGATGGCGTTGATGAGGTAGGCGGCGAGCCCGAGATAGACGAATGCGATGACCGCGGTGAGTGGCTGCGCCATGATGACCACGAGCATCGTGAGGACGATCGTCAGGATGTTGCCCGGAATGGTCAAGATCGAAAGTATGAGCCCTGCGATGGCCACAGAGATTCCTGTATCGGCGATGCGGGTGAATTCCGCCGTGCTCCGCTTCGAGCGTTCGGCCCAACTCGCTCCGAGGTACGCGCGGAACATCCGCGCGCCGATCTCGTACTCGTAGACTGCGAACTGGCGGGTCGCGATGCCATGCATGGCAACGGCGAGCCCGCTCTTGATGATGATGATGACGCAGGCGACAAGGAGCAGCCACGGCGTCGCTTCCATTGGCATCGTACCGATCCCGGGGATGGTGACCGGTGAGCCAGATGCCACGGGGGTGATGATGAGTGCGATGAGGGCCATCGCCCCGACGTCGAAGATGGATAGCACCGCCGTGCAGACGATGTAGATGGTGATGAATTGCCGCGCCCGCCCCGGAAGGAGTGGGAGCAGCTCGCGGAACGTGCTCCAGAGAGATCTCATCGCCGCGAGGCTATCACCGGGAGTCCGGGTGAGTTTCCGAGGGATCCGCGCTGGTCATCGACTAAGTTTGCCAGAAGCCGAGTGCCCGGAGGTGACGTGGCAGCCCCAGCGTCGATCGCAGATCGTCTACCGACCTGGCTGCGTCGTCCGGTGCGGAGCATTATTGCCGGACGTGGCCCACTTGGGCGGTTGGCGGATCTCGTCCGCTTCCCGTACTCGGAGACCGAGATCCCAACGCTCCAGGACCGCGGTGGCGCGGCGCGGCGCATCGTCATCGGTCCGACAAACTCGGCCGGTCAGGGCCACCAGTGGGCACGGGCGGTCGAGCGCGCGGACCCGAATGGCCAGATGACCTCGGTGCGTATCGGGTCTGACAGGTACCTGCCGAAGATCGATGTTCTCGTGCCGAATGCGGTGCAGCAGCGGTCAACGCGTTGGCGTGCGGAGTTCGAATCGTTCCTCCGAGAGAGCACGCATGTGATCTGGGAGTCGGGCCAACCACTCCTCGGCCGACGATTCGATCAGGATCCGCAGCGGGAGATCGAGGAGCTGGGGCGCTCCGGGGTCAAGTGTGCCCTGTTGTTTCACGGGAGCGACATCCGTCCGCCGGATCGCCATGCTCGAGAGAACGTGTGGTCACCATACCGCGACGACGTCGTCGCGACCCGACGCCTCTCGCGGGATGCGCTACGGAATGCACAACTCGTCGCCACTGTCGATGTCCCCACGTTTGTATCGACCCCCGACTTGTTGCAGTGGCTCCCCGGCGCGACTTGGTGCCCGGTCGTCGTCGACCCCGTACCGTGGCAGTCAGTGGCGGAGGCTCGTCAGAGTGGAGCCTCGGGCCGCCTCGTCGTGGTGCACGCACCGACGAGTGCATGGCTCAAGGGCACCGATCAGATCGAGCCGGTGCTCCGGCGCCTGGACGCAGAGGGTGTCATCGAGTACCGGACCGTCTCCGGGGTCCCCCACGCCTCGATGCCCGAGTTCTACGCTACTGCGGATGTAGTGCTAGACCAGTTCCGGCTAGGTATCTACGGGGTCGCGGTCTGCGAGGCTCTCGCCGCAGGCCGAGTCGTGATGGGGCATGTTTCCCAATTCACGCGCGACCGGGTGCGGGAACTCTCTGGGTTGGACCTGCCAGTGCACGAGGCGACGATTGACAGCCTCGAACGAGAGCTGCGTGCCGTGGCGGCCGATCCCGCCGCATTCGAGCCGCTCCGGAGCGCGGGACCGGGTTTCGTCCGCGACGTGCACGACGGTCGCCGTGCTGCTCAGGCACTCTCGGGGTTTCTGGGCCTCAACGACTGAGGAGTTCCTTCAGACGAGTTCGGCTGCCCGTCCGTCCTCTCACGTGGTGACGGACGTCCGGCATGGCATCCGCCGACGACACGGACGATCCGCATGGTGTCGAGCCTAGGAGATCAGGGGTGGCTGGCAAATTGGCGGGCAGCCTCGGGGATAATCCGTGCGGGTACTCCAACGAGGACGCTGTACGGCGGCGCGGTGGTGCCCTCCTTGACGACGGCGCCCGCGCCGATCACGCAATAGTCGCCGATGTCCGACCCCATGAGCACGACCGCGTTCGCACCGATGTGCACATTCCGACCGATCCGGGTGCTCGAGCGTTTGATCGCACGATCCCGATTGCTGAGGCATCGCTCGACTGTGGAGTGGGTGTAGATCTGGGCACCAGCCGAGATATCGCAACCAGGACCGATGATGAGCCCGCCACTCCCGTCGATGACGGTAAACGCCCCGATCCACACGTCGTCACCGATCTCGGGGGTACCGACGATCCAGGCATGCGGGTTGTACGGGTTCGCTGGCAGGTGGTGGAGCCGCTCGAACTCGGCCGCACTCGTCATGGGGTGATTGTCCCATATACACGGGGCGCTCGATCGTGCCGGCTCGGCCGCGTGTCCTGATTGGTTAGGCCGCCGCGGGCTAGGATGCACCAGTGAGTATGCAGGGTCAGCGGATCTTCATCACCGGTGGTGCCGGGTTCATTGGAAGCATGCTCATCGAGCGGCACATCCGTGGAAACGACGTCGCGGTGTACGACTCGATGTCGCGGGACGCACTGCAGCATCGGGACATCAGTGCCGATGACCGCGGCCGGATCTCGATCTACCGGGGGGATGTGCTCGACGCAGCCGCCCTCGCGGCCGCGATCGCCGACTTTCGGCCGACACACGTCGTGCATTGTGCCGCGATTGCCGGTATCGATACGGTCATCAAGTCACCGACGACCACGCTGCGGGTCAACATCTTGGGTACGGCGAACTTGCTCGACGCGCTCCACGAGAGTGGACTCGACCTGCAGCGCGTCGTGCTCTTCTCCACCAGCGAGGTGTTCGGCCAGCAGGCGTTCCAGAGCACGGAGCTCAGCTCCGCAGTGATCGGACCCGTGGGCGAGGCCCGGTGGACGTATGCGGTCTCGAAGCTTGCGGACGAGCACTTTGGGCTTGCCTACTGCAAAGAGTTTGGGATGCCGGTCACGGTTGTCCGACCCTTCAACGTGTATGGCCCAGGCCAGCTCGGTGAGGGTGCGTTGTCGATCTTTATCCAACGCGCGCTGCGAAATACACCGATCGAGATCCACGGGGATGGCACGCAGATCCGCGCCTGGCTGTACGTCGACGACATGGTTGAGGGTGTCACGCGCGCGCTCGAGGCGCCCGAGGCGGTCGGTGAATCCTTCAACATCGGCAATTCGCGTGCGGTGACGACGATCTTCGGCCTTGCGCAGACCGTCACCCGAATCCTCGGCTCCACGTCAGAGATTCGTTTCTCCGACCGGCACGTCGCTGATGTCGAGTTGCGAGTGCCCGATGTCACCAAGGCGAGGGAGCTCCTTGGGTTCACCTCGGAGGTCGGCCTGGACGAGGGCATCCCGCGGACCGCGGACTACTATCGGAGGTTTCTGTAGTGCTGAAGCTCAATGTGCCGGCCATTGGGCCCGAAGAGGCGGAGGCCGCCGCGGCGGTACTTGCGACGGGGTATCTGACGCAGGGGCCGCGCGCCGCGGAGTTCGAGCAGGTCACGGCCGCCCACACCGGATCCAGACACGCGTTCGCGACCTCCTCGGCGACGACAGGACTGCATCTGGCGCTTGTGGCGATGGGCGTTGGTCCCGGCGACGAGGTGGTGCTGACCGACTACAGTTTTCCGGCCACTGCAAATGTCATCGTGCAGCAGGGCGCGACGCCGGTCTTTGTTGATATTCGGCTTGACGACTTCAATCTCGACCCCGAACTGCTCGACGCGGCGATCACGCCACGCACCAAAGTGATCATGCCCGTACATGCGTTCGGTCTTGTCGCGGACATGGACCCGATCAACGCGATCGCGGCACGGCACGGCGTGCCGGTGCTCGAAGATGCGGCATGTGCCCTTGGCGGGACGTACCACGGCCGCCAGGCCGGTGCGATTGCCACCGCCGGCGTCTTTTCCTATCACCCCCGCAAGATCATCACGACGGGCGAGGGCGGCATGATCACGACGGACGACGACGCGATCGCCGAGCGAATCCGCGTCCTTCGTTCGCATGGGGCTGTCCGTGGCTCGCACTACATGTCGTTCGTTGAAGCAGGATTCAACTACCGGCTGAGCGATATCAACGCGGCGATCGGCATCGTGCAGATGAGCCGTCTGGCGCAGTTGCTCACCACCCGCCGCGCGCTGGCCGCCCGCTACGAGCATGAACTGCAACGGATCGATGAGGCGGTGGCACCGGTCACCCCAGCTGGTCGAGAGCACACCTTCCAGTCGTATGTCGTGCTGCTGGATCCTGCCGTGGACCGGGATCGCGTCATCGACGAGATGCGTGCCCGTGGCATCGAGACGACGATCGGCACGTACTCGATGCATCTGCAGCCGTACTTCAGAGATCGCCTGGGCATCGCGGACGGCGCACTCCCGCATTCCACCCGAGCCCATTACAGCGCGCTCACCCTCCCGCTGCACACGGCGATGGAGGAATCGCACGTGGTCACCGTCGTCGATGCGCTCGCGGAGTCAATCAGGCACAGCAGGGCCCGCAACGCATGAGCACGCCGATCTGTATCGTCGACTACGGTGTCGGCAACGTGGCGTCGGTGCAGAACATGCTCAAGAAGGCAGGACATACCGCCGTGCTGAGCGGCGACCCCGAGGTGGTCGCGCACTCGGCCAAGGTCATCCTGCCGGGGGTCGGCGCATACGATCGCGCCGCCGCGATGCTGCGGCAAACCGGGCTCGGCGAGGCCGTACGTGCTGCGGCCGCCGCTGGGAGCAGCATCCTCGGCATCTGCCTGGGTATGCAACTCCTGCTTGATGGCAGCGAGGAGGGCTCGGGCGCCGAGCCAGGGCTTGGGCTCATCCCCGGGCGGGTCCGTCGCTTCCCCGCGGACATCGAGCGCAGCGGCCTCAAGGTCCCCCATATGGGTTGGAACACCATTCGCCGGAGTGGAGCTGCCGGAGGCTTGCCGAGTGTCCGCGACGGGGCCAGGTACTACTTTGTGCACTCGTACTACGCGGATCCCGACGAGTCGGGGGACCGCCTGGCGGTGACGACGCACGGTATCGAGTTCGCCTCGATGCTGTGTCGCGACAACGTCGTCGCGGCGCAGTTCCACCCCGAGAAGAGCCACCGAGCTGGAATGGCGTTGCTGTCGGACTTTGCGAGCGCCGCATGAGTACGACGTCAAGTGGACTGCAACCGCGCGTGATCCCGGCGTTGCTGCTCGACGGCGAGCGCTTCGTCAAGACCGTCCGATTCGATGATCCCCGATATGTCGGTGACCCGGTCAATGTGCTCAGCATTTTTAACGACTTCGAGGTCGATGAGGTCATGGTTGTGGACATCGGTGCGGCTGCGCGTCGGTATCCGATCCAGCACGATCTCCTCACTCGGCTGGCGAGCGAGGCGTTCATCCCGCTTGCGTACGGCGGGGGCGTCAGCACTGCCGCCGATGCGGATCGACTCATTCGCGCCGGCATCGAAAAGGTCGTCATGAACACCGCGCTCATCGAGCACCCCGATGAGGTGCGTGCCGCCGTCGATCACCTCGGAGCACAGGCCGTCATCGGTGCTCTTGATGCACGTGCGGATGGGACCGGCTATCGGATTTTCACGCATTCCGGCACTCGTGAATCCGCGCTGACGCTTGACGATTGGGTGGATCTCGCTCGCTCGATCGGCGTCGGGGAAGTCCTGGTGACCTCGATTGATCGGGAAGGGTCCCGAGCCGGCATTGATCTGCACCTGACCAAGCAACTCGCCGATGCGCTCGACGTGCCGGTCATTGCCCACGGCGGCGCGGGCACGCGCGGTCAGCTCGTCGAACCCATCCAGGTCGCAGGAGCCCAGGCGGTCGCTGCCGGAACCCAATTTGTCATGCAGGGTGGGCGAGACAGCATTCTCATCAACTACCCGACGGCTGCCGAGCGGGCCGAGCTCTTCGGCTGGGGCGTGGACGAGGTGTCCCATCAGGAATCCACCGCGGACCCGAGGTACATCGTCCCGGGTCGCGACCTCAGCGGCACTACAATGTGCACGCGGTGCATCATCACTTCGGATGTACCGCGCTCCGGACTCGAGCACTCCGAGGTCTGCTACTACTGCGGTCTCCATGACGGGCTCGATGCGCAGTATCCGATCGGGCCTGCGAGCGAGGCCGCGCTCGACGCATTCATCGCCCGCATCAGGCGGGATGCGAAGGCGAACGGGTCCGACTACGACTGCATTCTCGGCGTCAGCGGCGGCACGGACTCGTCGTTTCTTGCGAACCTGCTCGTCGAGCGAGGCGTCAAACCGCTCGCCGTCCACTTCGACAACACCTGGAACTCGCCGACTGCCACGGGAAACATCTACGCGGTACTCGACAAGCTTGGTGTCGATCTCGAGACCTACGTTGTCGACAACATCGAGTACGACGACATCTACCGCTCCTTCATGCTGGCGGGTGTCAAAGACATCGAGGCGCCGACCGACATCGGCTTCATGGGCGTCCTGTATCGGGCGGCCGAGAAGCACAAGATCAAACACATCGTCGAGGGGCACTCATTCCGCACCGAGGGCATCTCCCCAATGGGCTGGCTCTACATGGATGGCGGCTACATCAAGGACGTCCACCGCAAGTACGGTCAGGTTCCGACCCGGACCTTCCCAAACATGGCGTTCGGTGACTTCCTGCGATGGTCGGCATGGAGTGGGATCGAGCGGACCCGACCGCTGTACTGGCTCGATTACCAGAAGGAAGACGCCAAGCAGCTCCTCGCGGAACGTTTCGGATGGAAATGGTACGGCGGTCACCATCTCGAGAATCGCTTCACCGCCTTTTACCACACCTACTTCCTGCCGAAGCGCTGGGGGATCAACTTCCGACAGATCGAACTGTCGGCGCTCGTGCGCTCCGGCCAGCTCGACCGTGACGTGGCGCTCGAGCAGTTCCTGGCGCCACGGCAAGGTGACGCCGAAATCATCGCGCTCGTGAAGAAGCGCCTCGGCTTCAGCGACGCTGAGTTCGAGGAGGTCATGGCACTCCCGCATCGCACGTACCGCGAGTTTTCGACGTACAAGCAGCGGTTTGAAGCGTTGCGACCGCTGTTCTGGATGCTTTGGAAGCTCAACCGGGTGCCGAAGAGTTTTTATGAGAAGTTCTGCAAGCGATGAGTCAGCTCGTCGACCGGGTACTTTGCCAGATGCAACGCGTCATTGCGACAGTGAGCGCGGTTTGGCACCGAGATCGAGTGCAGGAGCGACCGGTCTCCTGGGTAGTTGGGCCATACGAAATCGCCTCCATCGTGATGAATGTGGCGCGTGCGATCCCGGACTCCTATGCCGTCGCATTGCAGCCGCACCCCTTCTACCCGGGTCCGTATGACCTGCAGATTCCTGGGCGACGAGGCGACTGGCTGCGGGCTCAGTTTCGCGTGCCGTGGGAGTTCGGCCGACTCGCCGCGGCCGCGCGGGGTTTCGTGTATGTCGGGGCCGATGGCTTTCTCCCGAGTGGCTTCGATGAACGGGCCTGGGAGTTCGGATTCCTCCGCCGCCGGGGTGTCACCGTCGCCTGTTTGTTTACCGGTAGCGATATCCGATCACCCGCGCGCATGCGTGCCTGGCAGGCTGCCACCGGAATCGAGAATATCGTCACGTATCTCGACCAGGTCTCGCCCGTGCTTGCCTCGCCAGGGTATGACGAGAAGCGTCGGCGGATCGCCGCCGTCGCCGACCAACATGCTGACGTGATCTTCAACGCGGCGGTCGACCAGTTGTCGTATCTTGAGGGGCCGACTGAGCCGTTCCCATATTTCTTCCCGGACGATGACCTGGTCCTTGACGGAGATAAGCACGTCGCACAGGGGCCGAGGCTCGTTGTCCATGCGCCGTCGTCACCCATCATCAAGGGCACGCAGGTGGTGCGCGCCGCAGTGCAGCGGCTCAAGTCCGAGGGTTTTGCGTTTGAGTACCGCGAGCTGCTCGGCGTGCCGCACGCCGAGGTCATGGCCTCGCTTCGTGAGGCGCACATTGTGCTGAACGAGTTTTATGCCTTCGTCCCAGGCGTATTTGGCGTCGAGGCCATGGCCAGCAATTGTGCGTTGCTCACCCGTGCTGATGAAACGATTGAGACGGACCTGCCACCCGGATCGAATGCCGCTTGGATGGTCACGACTGCCGCGGATATTTACACGAACCTCCGTCGACTGCTCGAGCACCCGGAGCAGATCCGGGCGCAAGCGGCTGCTGGACTTGATTGGGTGCGTCGCCACGCGACCGTCAGCGTCTCTGGGGCACGGATTCGACAGGTCCTCGAAGCGGCGCGCGAAAAGCCGCGAGCCCAATCTGCAGCTGAACCGAAGCCTCAACTATAGGATGAACCTTTAGTTCCAGGATCGAGGAGAGCGACATGCGGCACGGGACGAGCCAACTGCGACGCGCGCTGACGCTCGTCACCGCGTTCGCGGTCGCGCTACCGCTCGCGGTCACTGGCGTCGCAGTGCAGAGTGTCTTTGCGCCCGCGGAGTCGGCGTATGCCTTGAGCGGCTCGGAATTCAATCCTGAATTGATCATCTCGGACGCCCTCTTCTATGACGGCGACTCGATGACGTCGGCCCAGATCCAGGCATTCCTTGACGCGAAGATCGGCAGCTGTCTCAACGGGCGCTGCCTCAATGTCACGCACATCACGTCGCCGAGCTACCCGGGCTGGACGTCGCCCTCCACCGGGATCACCGCTTGCTCGGCGATCACTGGGGGGACCATGTCAGCGGCGGAGTGGATCTACCGCGTGCAGAAGGCTTGCGGGATCTCCGCGAAGGTGATCCTGGTCACGATGCAGAAGGAGCAAGGCCTCACCACCTCAAGAGCCCCCGGGGACTGGGCACTCATGCAGGCCATGGGGATGGCATGTCCGGACACAGCGCCATGCGATACTGCGTTCTCTGGCCTCGCAACCCAGATCTACACCGGGACCGAGCAACTGAAGCTTTATAAGGCGTCACGATTCGGTCGTCAGCCTGGTGTGCAGTACGTGCAGTGGTCGCCAAACGCCGCCTGTGGTGGCAGCACCATCAATGTGCGCAATTACGCCACCGCAGCGCTGTACAACTACACGCCGTACCAGCCCAATGCGGCCGCTCTCGCGAACCTCTACGGGGCAGGGGATGGGTGCTCAGCATACGGGAACCGGAACTTTTGGGTGTATTACAACAGCTGGTTTGGGAGCACGCTCGGTGCGCCGACCATGACGAATACCGGTGACGTCGACTACTTGCTTGCCCTGGATGCGGCGAACCAACTATGGGCATATCCAGCGACCGGGACGTCGGACTGGATGCAACGGACCAGCCTCGGTACCGGCTGGGGCGGTGTCACGGACCTCGTTGGTGTCGGTGATCTCGACAGGAATGGGTACCGCGACCTGGTGGCACGTGATAGCGCCGGTAAGTCGTGGTTCTATCCCGGCAGCGAGCGGCTCGAGTATCCGACTCGTCGACAACTCGACGTCGACTGGTCGGGTGCCGTCAACATCATGTCGACCGGCGACTTCAATAGCGACCGTAACCCCGACATCCTCACCGTCGATTCCGCCGGTGATCTCTGGTTCTGGCCGGGGGAGCGCACTGGCGGATTCGGGCCGGCCGAGCTCGTCTCGAGCGGGTGGAACTCCCAGGTCGAGGTCGCCGCACTCGGTGACTTCACCGGGGACCGTTGCGGTGATCTCGTCTCATTGACTGCAGCCGGTCTCCTCATGCTGCACAAGGGTGACTGTGCCGGAGGACTCGGGGCAGCGGTGCAGATCGGCCATGGCTTCAGCGGCTACACCGGCTTCTACTCGCTCGGCGATTTCACGGGGGACGGGATTGCGGATCTGTGGGCCAAGGACGCGGACGGGCGGCTGCGGTTGTTCCGTGGCACGGGCAATGGCGCGATCTCGAATGGCGGGCTTGTCGACCACGGGTGGGGTGCATTCACCATCCTCAGTTCGGCGGGGCCGCGGCCGCTTTCGCTGGGGGCACCATCCACCACCGACGACATGTTTGAGGGCTATCTCATCGCGAAAGACGAGTCGCATGTGCTCTGGGCCTACCCGCCGAATGGGTCGGGAGGCTGGCAAGGGCGCGTGAGCCTCGGTGCCGGCTGGGCTGGGGTCACGGACCTAATCGGCGTCGGCGACCTCGATCGTAATCGGTATCGGGACGTGATCGCCAGGGATGATCAAGGACGCAGCTGGTTTTACCCGGGGGACGGCCGGTTGGAGTACCCCGTCCGGTACAAGGTCGACGTCGACTGGTCGTCCGCCAAATGGATCTTGTATGGCGGGTACTTCGACGCCGGAGTCCATCCGGATGTGCTGACGATTGATCCTGACGGCGACCTCTGGCTGTGGCCCGGTGATGGGGAAGGCAGCTTCGAGGCGCCCGTCCTCGTATCGTCAGGTTGGGATTCGCAGGTGCAGGTCGCCGGAGTCGGCGACTTCAGTGGGGATCGCTGCGGCGATCTGATCTCGTTGACGAGCGCTGGTACCGTCATGCTCCACAAGGGCGACTGCGCTGGCGGGCTCCAGCCGGCGGTACAGATCGGCAACGGGTTTGGTGGCTACACCGGATTCTATGCGCTTGGGGACTTCACTGGTGATGGTGTCCCCGACCTCCACGCGAGAGACGCGGATGGTCGCCTCCGGGTATTCAAGGGGATCGGCGGCGGCGCCATAGCCGGTACGACCCTGGTTGATCATGGCTGGGGGGCGCTACTGCTCACTGCCGCCGGAATGGACGCAGGAGCTCCTGCCCCGCTTTCCGGCACAACCCCAACCCCAACCCCAACCCCAACCCCAACCCCAACCCCAACCCCAACCCCAACCCCAACCCCAACCCCAACCCCAACCCCAACGCCGACTCCGGCCGGTGGTCAGACCGGCGTCGGCGACCTGAATGCGGATGGCTTCCGCGACGTGCTCGGCATAGACCGCAGCGGTCGGTTACGCGCCTACTACGGCGACGGCGCTGGTCGAATCGGCGCCGACCAAATCATCGACGCAGATTGGGGCACCCCGGGCGTCCTACAATTCCCGATGGGTGATTTCACCGGGGACGGCTATGCGGATCTTGGGATCGTTACTGCGGGTGGCAGCTTCCTGATCGCGAAGGGCGATGGCAGTGGCTTTACGGCTCCCGTCCTACTCGCTTCCCAGTGGGGCGTGTTCGATGTCGTGGTGAGTGCGCTCGACTGGGACGGCGACGGCAAGGTGGACGTCATCGGTCGGACGCGCGGGGGTGACCTCTGGCTGTATCGCGGTGACGGTGCTGGTGGCTGGGCGAGTAAGAACGGCACGCTCCTCGCGACGGGGTGGGGCAACAGTCGCCCGATACCGGTCGGCGATTTCGATGGGGACGGTCACGATGACCTCGTGGCACTTCAGACGGATGGGACTCTCTGGCTGTATCGCGGTGACGGTGCCGGTGGCTGGGCGAGCAAGAACGGCTCGCGCATCGGCCACGGCTGGGGCGCATTCGTCTCGGTATTCAGCCCGGGTGATTTCGATGGGGAGCCTGGGACCGATCTGCTCGCAAGGGCGACGGACGGAAGCCTCTATCTCTATTCGGGAACGCGCACTGGTCTCTCATCGGCTGTACGGATCGACTCCGGCTGGCAGACCTTCAGCGCGATCTTCTAGCCGAGGACTGCGGACTTAGCCGGCTGCGGTAGCCGCGGACCGTGGATCGTAGACTGCGGAGCGGGCCCAGCCGCGGTGTACCGCGATCCACCCGGTCTTTGCGGTCGCGAGATCCGTGGCGATCACCAGGTCGGCAGCTTGCAGCGCGCGCACGGCCGCGGGGCTGCGTCGCAGGGTCCGCCAGAACACCCGACCTTGGTCGGCTGGGCCCAGGGAGTTGCACAGCCGCCCGATCGGGAATCTGGCTGCCCAGTCATGCAGCGAGACAGCCCCAAGTGACGCGAGTGCGCGGTCGACGGGACTAGGAGCAACGTCGTCCAATCGAAGGTGGTGCGAGGCTGTTCTGATCGACTGCGTGAGGCCGAGCGATATCGCTGTCAAAGTTGGTGGCGACGACGCGGCGGCGAGCACCGAGGCTAGATGCGAGGCTTCCGTGTCGAGTGTCGCGCTCCCCTCAAAGTTTGCCATAGCGCCGAACAGCACGACGATATGCGCTGATGCAGGATTGCGGGTCATCGAGTCGTCTCCGGACGGGGAGCGAGAGCCTCACGTAGAGCAGCGATCCGCGGGAGCAACTGCGCGTCTCGTTCGAGTTGAGCTGCCCACAACCGCGTGCGACGGACCTCGTCGGGTTGTGCCGATACCGCATTCTCGGCCGTCGCGATGATTGCTTCCGCGATCTCCTCGGGGGTGATGTTGGCCACGGGAAAATATCGAGGGTGGTCTTTGAGCACGCTGGCCGCCGCAGTTGCGGGATGATGGAGTGCCGCGATTGGCAAGCCGGTTGCCGCGTACTCGAAGACCTTGCCGCTGGTGACGTACCTGCTTTGCCCCAAAATGAGGAGCAGCGCATCAAAATCTTGATAGGCCGTCGCGACCTTCGTCTTGCTCACCGGGCCGAGGTGTGTCACATCGTCGTCCCGATAATCGCGAAGGAGATTGACAATACCGGGGTCAGGCACGGCATAGTGCCCGACGCGGCCGCGAAACTGCAGGCGAGACTTTCTAACGAGTGGGGATCGCTTCCTCGCGAGGCGCCAGCCCTCGAGGGACTCTTGCAAAGGCATGGGACCGTAAATAGTGCCGAGATATCCAAAGGTGATTCCGTTGCTTGGGTCCACGGAACGCTGCGGCAGATCCTCGAGGAATACTGCATCGTAGCCATTCGCCACAACGTGATATCGGTCCGTTTGCCGAGGGTATTCGGACGCGTGCCAATCGCGAATCGGTTCGTTGACAAACCAGACCTCGAGCGCACTTTCAATGAGATGCCGTTCGACTCGATTTGATCGATTGAGTCGAGTGCCGATCCGCTGATCCGTGTAGACATCGAGGTGCCATGCGTCGCGATGGTCCATCACGTAGGGCACGCCGTACTTGCGGTAGAGGTGGTACCCGGGGGCGAAGTCGACATTGGGATTCGCGGTGCCAAGCACGAGGTCGATCGCGTTGGCTGCATGGATCGCCTCCGCGGCGTGAATCAGCGGCTTCTTCCACCCCCCGTACACGCTCTCGGGAAAACTCACGCTGGTGAGCCGCTCGCGCACGTATTCCCAAAGCCGTGGCGCAAAGATGCGCAGCCGAGACCATTTGCGGAGGTCGGTCTCGGCCAGCTCGGGATTGAACGGAATACGCACGACCTCGATCCGAGGATCGATGAACGCCTCGGATTCGGGGTCGCTCCCCGTCAGGCGCTCGAATGTCTCGCGCGTCGCGGTGAGCACGGTCACCTTCCAGCCGTTACGAGCGAAGGCGTTGGCGGTTGCCAGTGCCCGGTACATCCCGGCGCCGCGCGAAGGCGGATACCCCCACGCGACGTACAGCAGGTGTGGTGAGTGCACCGTCGCGCTACTCGCCGCTGGTTCACTCATGAGGATCAACCTTAGAGGTCATGGGCGGGCACGGGCGGCTAGCGCACCGCGCTACGGGCGCGAGGGTCACCGGGCAGCCGCTCGTCGGGCCATGTTGCGATCCTTCCAGCCGCGGATTGCCCGCTCTGCTGGCGCCTCGACAAGCCGGTGGAGAAGGCAAGACGTGAGTAAGGCGCCGACGAAGATCACCAACGCACCCAGGATGCCCTCCGCGGCGTTGGTCGCGTGACCCACGAGATTGATCGCACCATAGAGGATCGTCGCGTGGACGAGATAGAACGCGTACGACCAGTCCCCGAGTCGGATCATGAGTTTCGATTCCAGCCAGCTCCGTCCTCCCCGTATCGTGTGGAGACCCACGGCGAGGATGAGTGCCGCACACAGCACCGTCGCGATCTCCATTCGTCACCCTCCCGAGCGCCACCGTCGACCATTGTCCCGGCGCATAGGCCGGTGCATAGGCGAGGACACCCATTCCTCCGATGAATGCGGTGGTCGCGGCCCAGACCGGCAGTTGCGGTCGCCAGCCGTTGCGCAGCGCCCAGGCGATCGTCATGCCGATCACGAACTCCGGCAGCCGGACGATCGGCCACGGCATGCCACCGGACCACCATGCCGTGGGATCAGCAAGCGTCGCTAATCGATAGCTGAACATTACGGCAATCACCGCGACCGCGACGAGCAGTGAGTGTGCCGCGCATGCGCAGGGTGATGAGACCGCGCGCGATGAAAGGATGCAGCGCGTAAAAGAAGAACTCACAGGTCAGCGTCCACGCGGCAGGGTTGCCCGAGAACAGGACGACCGGATCACGGCTCTAGCCCTGCAGCAGCGGGACCGACAGCAGCAGCGTCCCAACATCCACCGGCTTGATCCAGCTAGCATCCGTCGGGGGGATGAATGCGTAGAACACTGGGATGGCCAGTAGCAGGGCGACGATGTGCGAGGGCCAGATGCGCGCGAATCGTCGTGTGTAGAACGTGCTGGCGCTGACCTCGCCCGTCATCGACCAGGTGAGGACGAACCCGGACAGCACGAAGAAGAACGTGACGCCGATCGAGCCGATCTCGAGGGGCGCGGCAATGAGCAGCGGCATCCCGGTGTAATTCAGCAGGTGGTAGCCGAAGACCCAGAATGCCGCCCACCAGCGCAAGCCGGTGAGCGCATCGAGGCGCCGCACGGGCGGCGGTGGTAACGGTTTCAGGGGAGCCTCGCGCGCCCGCCGTCTGCGGCGAACTGCTCCGCGATCTCCACGACGCGCATGCCCTGCTCGAGCGTCACGGTGCCGCGGGGCTCACCGGCGAGCACCGAGTCGCGGAAGGCCTCGGCCTCGGCGCGCAGCGGTTCCTTGCGCTCGAGCGCGTACTTCGTCATGTCGCCCTCGGCGACGCCGCGGAACTCTGCCGGGTCCCATTCGACCCGCACCCGCGCATTCTCGTAATAGGTCAGATCCGCGGTGAGGGTGTCGGCGACGAGGACGCCGTTCTCGCCTGTGATGATGGTGACCCGCTCCTTGAACGGGGTGAGCCAGTTGACGACGTGCGAGGTGATCGTGCCGCCGGAGAGGGTGCCGACCGCGGTGACCATGTCCTCGTGCGGACGGCCGGAGCGGTGGGCGACCCGCGCATTCACCGAGACGAACTCTTGGCCAGCGACCCAGGCCGTGAGGTCGATGTCGTGGCTCGCGAGGTCCTTGATGACGCCGACATCGGAGATGCGCCCGGGGAACGGCCCCTGGCGCCGCGTGGCGATCTGGTAGATCTCGCCGAGCAGGCCGTTGGCGATACGGGCACGTGCGGCCTGCAGTGCAGGGTTGTACCGCTCGATGTGGCCGACGCCGCCGACGAGGCCCTTCGCGGCGAAGAGGTCGCGCAGCTCCCGTGCCTCCTCGGTCGTCGAGGCGAGCGGCTTCTCGATGAGGGCGTGCACGCCGGCCTCAGCGAGGCGGCGGCCGATGTCGAGGTGGAAGACGGTTGGGGCGGCGACGACCGCGTAGTCGATACCGAGGGCGAGCAGGTCATCGAGGTCGGCGACGACGGGGCGGTCCTCGACCGTGTCGGGTGCGCTCGGCGCGGGGTCGGCGACACCGACGAGCTCGACGCCGTCGAGGTGGGCGAGGACGCGAGCGTGGTTGCGTCCCATCACCCCGAGGCCGACGAGGCCCGCGCGCAGTGTCCTACCGTTTGGGGCGATCGCACTCACGAGGATCCAGCGTAGCCCGTGTGTCGGTGGGTCCGTTGGGGAGTAAGGCGGGCAGGGGCGCGGCAAAATCGAGGCGTGTACGTGTCCGCAGAGGTGATCACGACGATCAGCGGGGTCGCCGGAGTGCTGCTGGCGATGGCCAGCGGCTTCGGCTGGATGATCCGTCGGATGGACGGGCGCTTCGACTCGCTCGAGACGAGACTGACCGCGCGGATCGACGGTGTGGCCGACGAACTCGTCGAGGTGAAGATCGCCATCGCCCGGCTCGAGGGGCCGCAGCCGAGGCTCCTGGCGCCGCGCTGACCCGCTGGGGTCAGCGGCTTGATCGGCTCAGGCGCCCGCCTTCGCGACCGCGTTCACCGCGGTGACGATCCGCTCGAGGTCCGCCTGGCTCAGCGACGGGTGCACCGGCAGCGAGACGACCTCGCGCGCGGCCCGTTCCGTCTCCGGGAGGTCGAGCCCGGGGGCGTAGGGCGCGAGCGACGGGAGCCGGTGGTTCGGGATCGGGTAGTAGACGCCCGAGCCGACCTGGTGCTCCTCGCGGAGCGCCGTGGCGAAGCCGTCCCGGTCGTCCGTGACGCGGATCGTGTACTGGTGGTAGACGTGCACGGCGCCCGCAGCGACCGGCGGGACCGTGACCCCCTCGAGATGCGTGTCGAGGAATGCGGCGTTCGCCTGCCGCGTCGCGGTCCAGGCGTCCACTTTCGTCAGCTGGACGCGGCCGATCGCCGCGTGGATGTCGGTCATGCGGGCATTGAAGCCGATGACCTCGTTCTGGTACTGCGTTTCCATACCCTGGTTCCGCAGCAGCCGGACGTTCCGCGCGATCGTCTCGTCGGCGCAGACCACCATG
>Ga0182745_1001190_pt1 | contig 25578 bp, 19 predicted proteins | sample eDN3rd30CKraftBY_FD_128523 | JGI IMG/M metagenome (GOLD analysis project Ga0182745, IMG submission 128523) | Enriched backyard soil microbial communities from Emeryville, California, USA - eDNA 3rd pass 30_C Kraft BY (version 2) (version 2) | ecosystem: Environmental > Terrestrial > Soil >... | reverse complement strand
GATCTTTAACGCCTTCTTTGATAACCCCGCCTCGCGTCCGCATCAGACGTACCGCGCTGAGCTCGCCCTGGAACGGGTGTCGGTGGTCGTGCGCAAGGGCTCCGCCACGATTCGCCTGGCGAAGGTCAACGCAGGTCCCTTCACCGGCGAAATTCATATCAACGTCTACGTGGGGAGCCGGCTCCTTCACCTGGAAAATGTTCTGAGCACCGACGAGGAAGACCGGGCTTACCTCTACGATACCGGCCTGGCCGCACACGTCCCCTCCTGGAACAAGCTCGGTTGGATGGGGACCGATGGCCGGTTCGTCGAGCAGGTTGTCGACCCCAGCGTCCGAGACGAGCCCATCCCGGTTCGACATCGCGCGATCATCGCCAGCTCCAGCGAAGGCTCGCTCGCATGCTTCCCTCCTCCGCACCGGTTCTTCTCACCGAGAGACTATACCGACAACCTCCAGAATACCTGGCGCGGCCGAGGCCATCGTGAGCTGGACGAGCGGTTTGGTTTCGGGATTCGGCAGGCGGAAACCGGAGGAGGTCGATGGGTCCCCTGGTTCAACGCGCCTCCTGGCACGAAGCAGCGGATGGACGTCTTCTACCTCCTATCCCGAAGTCAGGCCGACGACACCCTGCGCGAGGTCTTGCGCTACACCCACGACGACCGCTATCCCGCGCTTCCGGGCCACCAGACCTTCACCAGCCACTACCACCTGGCGATGACGGTCGCGGCGATGCGCGAAATCGAAAGGGGCGGCCCCAGGACCACGCCCCACTTCGTGTCGATGTTCAAGGAAATGGGGGTCAACCTCGTGCATCTGGCCGAGTTCCACGGCGATGGGCACCAAAAGGACCCTGGCCCGTTGCGATTGCCGGAACTCGACGTGATGTTCACCGAATGCCGCCGCCTCTCCGACCCGGACTTTCTGCTCATGCCTGGGGAGGAGGTGGATACCTTTCTCGGCATCGCGGCCCCCGGTCAGCAGTCGGGCCACTGGATGAGCTACTTCCCTCGCCCCGTCTACTGGACCATGAAGCGCAAGCCGGACGAGCCCTTCACGACGACCGACGGCACACGAGGCATGATCTACCACGTCGGAAACCAGGCCGACATGAGCCGGCTGTTGAAGTTGGAGAATGGGCGAGTCTGGTCGGCCCACCCTCGGATCAAGGCTTCGGCCTGGGCACCCGACGCCTTCCGCGCTGAGCCTTATTTCAAGGATCGTTCGTGGCTTGGCGCCGCCTGGAAGGCCATGCCAGCGGATCTTTCCAACCCGAAGCTGGGCCAACGCTCACTCGACCTTATCGACGACATGGCCAACTGGGGCGAGCGCAAGCAGGTGATCGGCGAGGTCGACGTCTTCAAGCTCGACCCGACCCACGAGCTCTACGGGCACATGAATATCAACTACCTGCGGCTCGATCGGGTTCCTCGGTTTGACGAAGGCTGGCAGCCCGTCCTTGATGCCCTCGACCAGGGCCGATTCTTCGTCACCACGGGCGAAGTGCGACTCCGCGACTTCACCGTGGACGGAAAACGGAGCGGTGAGGAACTCCAGCTCAATGCGCGGAGAGAGCCCGAGGTGCGGCTTTCCCTCGACTGGACCTTTCCTCTCCGCTTTGTCGAGCTCATCTCGGGAGATGGCAAAACCGTTCGACGCCAGCGCATCGAACTGGAAGAGTCTCTTCCCTTCGGTCAGCGTGACCTGACCATTCACCCCGATCTCAAAGATTCCACCTGGATCCGTGTCGAAGCCTGGGACATCGCCGGAAATGGAGCCTTCTCGACCCCGGTCTGGATCAAACCGTCCCAACATCCCTAACCCCAGGACCGTGCGGAAAAGCACCCAACGGCCTGTTCTCGAACGCCGGAACCGGCCACAAGGTGCTGTCCTCCTAAAAGCTTGGGCCGTTTCAAGTCGCTTCGACGCCTAGACGTACTGAAGCTCGCCGTTTCACTTTTGTTGGACAAGCCGAGCAACTTGGTTTACGATCCTCAATAGATCTGCCGATAGCCAACCGCGCTGGCCACGCCATCCTACCCATGGGCTGAAAATATGAGCTTGCGCACAACCAGACCCTTGCTTGGGGTGATTTTGCTTCTGTGGGGAAGCGGACCGAACGCCGATGCTCAAGGCGCTGAGGCGAAGCCCCTCACGGACAAAGGACTGACCCTGCACGCAGCTGTCGAGACCCTGAAGGGGCCGGGAGCACGGCAGCAGCTTCTCGCCTCGGGCGAGAAGGAGGGCAGAAGGGTTGACCTGACCCGCAAGGTCGCCTGGAGCAGTGACGCCGAGAAGATCGTCACCGTTAGCCCCGAGGGGATCGCCCGGGCGATGGGAGACGGGACCGCGCGGGTCACAGCCACGACTGAGGATGGATCGAAGGCAAGCCTGACCCTAAAGGTTGTTGGCTCTTCAGCTCCGTTTCGCCCGACGTTCGAGCGGGACATCATGCCCGTTCTGACTCGCGCCGGGTGTAACGCGGGGGCCTGCCACGGCAAGGCTCGCGGTCAGAACGGCTTTCAGCTTTCGATTCTGGCGTTCGACTCCGACTCGGACTTCGCGGCCATCGCGCTCGAGGCCAGGGGTCGTCGCGTCTTCCCAGCAGCCCCCGAGCAAAGCCTGCTCCTTCAAAAAGGCTCGGCCCAGATGGCGCACGGCGGTGGGAAGCGGCTCGAGCCGGGCTCCGAAGCGTATAAGACCGTGGTGACCTGGATTGAGCAAGGGATGCCGCGAACCCCGAAAGAGGCAGCCCACCTGGAGCGGATCAGCGTCGTCCCGACCGACCAGCTCATGGCGGCCGGGGCCGAGCAACAGCTCGTGGTCACGGCTCACTTTTCCGACGGTACCGCCCAAGACGTAACCCACCTCGCCGCCTTCCAGTCGAACGAAAGTGGAGTGGTCGAGGTCAACGCCGATGGCCAACTCAAGGCCGGGCCGATCCCGGGCGAAGCGGCCATCACCGCGCGGTTCGCCGATCAGTTCGCCGTGAACGAAGCGACGATCCCCTTGCCCGGGACCGTCTCCAGCCAGGTCTATGCCGACCTTCCCCAGTCCAACTTTATTGACGAGCACGTTTGGAACAAACTGAAGCGGCTCGGCATCGTCCCATCGGCCCCCGCGAACGACGCCACCTACTTGCGCAGAATCTCGCTCGACATCATCGGCCGGCTCCCCGCGCCAGAGGAAGTGCGCGAGTTCCAGGCCGACCCCTCGCCGGAAAAACGAGCGATGGCCGTGGACCGGCTCCTTCGACGACCCGAGTACGCGGACGTCTGGGCGAACAAGTGGCTCGACCTGTTGCGTCCGAACCCTTACCGGGTCGGGATCAAGGCGGTCTTCAACCTCGACGGATGGGTCCGCGACGCGTTCCGCAAGAACTTGCCATACGACCAGTTTGTGAGACAGGTCATCACCGCCCAGGGAAGCACGTTTCATAACGGGGCTTCCACCGTCTTCCGCGACCGGCGCGAGCCGCAAGAAATCGCGCCGATGATGAGCCAGCTTTTCCTGGGAATTCGCCTCGATTGCGCCAAGTGCCACCATCACCCGTTCGAGGCGTGGGGTCAGGAAGATTTCTACGGATTCGCAGCCTACTTCGCACGCATCGGCCGTAAGGGAACTGGCCTCTCGCCCCCCATCTCCGGGAGCGAGGAGATCATGTTCACCGCCAAGTCGGGAACCGTGACGCACCCGCTCACGGGCGAGGTGGTCCCTCCCAAGCCCCTGTTCGGCAAGGCCAAGGAGGCCAACGACCCCGACGCCGACCCTCGTGAGGCCCTGGCCGACTGGATGACCAGCCCCGAGAATCCCTACCTGGCCGAGGTGATCGTCAACCGAGTTTGGGCCGACCTGATGGGGAGGGGGATCGTGGAGCCGGTCGATGACCTGCGCGCGACCAACCCCGCGAGCAACCCGCCGTTGCTGAAGGCGCTGGCCGAAGACTTCCGCAAGCACAACCATGACCTGAAGCACCTGATCCGAACCATCACAACCTCCTCGGTCTACGCGTTGAGCTCGGTCCCGAACGAGCGTAACGTGTCGGATACCCGCAACTACTCGCGCCACTATCGACAACGGCTCCGGGCCGAGGTCATGCTGGACGCGATCTCCGACATCACCGAGGTCCCCAGCTCGTTCGAGGCCATGCCGGCGAACTCGAGGGCGGTGGCGATCTGGACTCACCGTACTCCTTCGCTCTTCCTCGATACCTTTGGCCGACCCGACCCGAACCAGGATCCGCCCTGCGAACGCGTGCCGGATACCTCCGTCACCCAGACGCTCCACCTGATGAACTCGCCCGAGCTCCACCGCAAGATCACAAGCGACAAGGGGCGGGTGGCGAAGTTCATCGCCGACAAGAAGACGCCAGCCGAGATTGTCGAGGAGCTTTATCTCCTCACCTACGGCCGTACGCCGAGCGAAGAGGAACAGGAGGTGGCCTTGAATCTCTTCAAAGAGGAGGGCATGAGCCCAAGACGGGCGGGTGAAGACCTGCTCTGGGCCCTGCTCAACTCCGCCGAGTTCCTCTTCAAAGACTAGAAGCCAAGGTCAACGCTCCGCCTGGAATCAACGCCAAGAGACAAGACCACGCCAGGTTCGTTCACACCGGAAACTCTTCCCCACCCTCTTGCGTCGAGGTCTTCATGAACCTTCACGTGAACTGCGAAAACATCACGCGGCGCGATAGCCTCCGGCTTGGCCTCAGTGCCCTGGCTGGAGGCGGCCTGGTCGATATGCTCCGTCTGAAGGGACGGGCCTCGGTCGCAACCAAGGCTCAGCCCGCGTCAGCCACAAGCTGCATCCTGATCTGGATGGACGGCGGCCCCAGCCATTACGAGACGTTCGACCCGAAGCCCAAGGCTCCTTCGGAAATCCGAGGCGAGTACGGGACGATCGCCACCAGCATCCCGGGATTCCACTTCTCGAAAAACGTACCAAAGCTCGCCGCCATCGCCGATAAGCTGGCGATCGTGCGATCGATCCGGCATGAGCAAGGGAACCACGGCGCGGGGAACCATTACATGATGACGGGCGCGCCGCCCCGGATTCCGGTGGGCTGCGGCGCTTTCGTCAGCTTCCACCCCAGCCTCGGGTCGGTCACCGCCTACGAACGAGGCGTCTCGGGCGGGCTCCCTCCCTACTTCTCCATGCCCAGCATGTCCCGCTCGGGGGGACCGAACTTCCTCGGCGCCAAGTACGCCCCGTTCGTGATGTCGGACAATCCGAACTCGTCCGACTTCCGGGTCCGCGACGTCGCCCTGCCTCGCAGTATCGAGACCGATCGATTCGCCGCCCGGCGCAGCCTGCGCGGACAGGTTGACCGCATGCTCCGCATTACCGAGAAGGCCGCTGGCGACCCAGCCAATGCGCTCGACGAGTACTACGAGCAGGGCTACAACATCATCTCCTCGCGCGAAGCCCAGCAGGCTTTTGATATCCGGAGCGAGCCCGAACGCGTGCGCGACGCCTATGGCCGTAATTCGTTCGGTCAGCGCGCCCTCCTGGCCCGCCGCCTGGTTGAAGCGGGCGTCCCCTTCATCACCCTCAACGAAGGGGGATGGGATCACCACGAAGGGATCTTCAAGGCGTTGGATCGGAAGCTTCCCCCCTTCGAAGCCACGATCGCCGCATTGATCGAGGATCTCGATCAGCGCGGCTTGCTCGACACAACGCTCGTGGTCGCCCTGGGCGAGTTCGGCCGAACGCCGAAAATCAACGAGCGAGGGGGTCGAGACCACTGGTCCAACGCCATGTCGGTTCTCTTCGCCGGCTGCGGCACGCCCCCCGGCCAGGTCATCGGCGCCACCGACTCGAAAGGCTTCACAGCGGTCGAGCGGATCCTCTCTCCCGAGAACTTCGCCTCCACCGTTTATCTGAAACTCGGGATCGACCCCGACAAGATGTATTACACCCCCCAGGGCCGCCCCGCGCACCTGGTCAGCAACGCAACTCCCATCGCGGAGCTGATGGGATAATCCTCCGACCCGACCATCCACAGGTCTCCCCCCCATTGAGCCTGGTCGTTCCTTACTCGACTTTGAGCGGGCCCCCACGCATGCGAGTTCCTCTCCGCCTTGTGTTCTTGATCCTTGGCGTCACGCTGGCTTCGCCTGTTCAGGCGAAGCCTCCAACGCTCGAGCGGTTCTCGCCTCCAGGAGTCCAGCGCGGGAAGACCATCGCGGTCTCCGCCGTCGGGAGTTTCGACCACTGGCCCACCCAGGCCGTCTCCGACGACAAGGCCCTTGAGATCAAGGTGGAAACGGAGAAGCGAAAGCTCTCCATCACCGCCAAGGCAGAGGCCAGGCCCGGGGTTCACTGGATCAGGCTTGCCGACGATGAAGGGGCGACCTCACTTCGCCCATTCATCGTGGGTGACCTCCCCGAGATTAATGAGATCGAGGCTTCGGACGAGCCCGTCGCGCTGGAGTCTCCACGAGTCACGATCAACGGCCGACTCGGCCGGCGGAACGACGTGGACGAGTTCTCCCTCCCCTTGAAGAAAGGGGAAACGCTGGTGGCCGCCGTCGACGCCAACCACCACCTTGGCTCTCCCATGGACGCGGTCCTCCAGGTGGTCTCCACGCGAAACTTCGTGCTCGCCCAGAATGACGACCACCAAGGCTTCGACCCAAGGATCGCGTACCAGGTCCCGGAGGACGGGACGTATAAAGTCCGTATCTTCGCCTTCCCCGCGACTCCAAACAGCACCATCGCTTTCTCGGGTGGAGATAATTACGTCTACCGGCTGACCATCACAACGGGTCCTTACTTCGACCACGGTTTTCCCATGGCCGTTTCCAGGCAAGACCCCAAGCCGGTCGAAGCACACGGCTGGAATTTGCCTCCGGAAGGGCGCCCGCTCGAGGTTGGAACCACCGAGGAACGCGATGTCGTGACCTTGAGCCATCCCGACATTGCCAACGTCGTCGAGATTCCCGTTATCGCTCACCCCTCGCTCACGGAGCAAACGTCGAGCGATCCCAAGTTCCGGCAACCTCTCCCCGTCCCCTCGACCGTGACCGGTCGGATCGACCAACCAGGGGATGACGATCTTTATGAATTTACAGCCAAGAAGGGGCAGACGCTTAGAATCCGGGTTGAAGCGAGAAAACTGGGTACGCCCCTGGACCCATTCATCCGCCTCACCGATAGCAAAGGGGCGGTGGTCAACGAGGTAGACGACCAGGGACGGGACGAACGCGATCCCCAACTCAGCCTGACTCCCCCCTCGGATGGGACCTATCAGGTCATGATCCGTGACCTCCACCGCGAAGGGGGAATGGACTACGTCTATCGACTGTCCATCGAGACGCTTGAGCCCGACTACCAGCTCACGCTCAAGTCGGATCGCGTGAATCTTACCCCCGGGAAGCCTGGAAAGGTCGAGGTCGCCATCGACCGGAAGAATGGCTTCAAGGGGACGATCGAGGTTGCGCTAGCGGGAGAAGCGGAGGGAGTAAGTGCTCCCCCCGTCAAGTCGGAGCAGGGGAAGCCCTCGGCCAAGACCGTGACGCTGACCGTCACCGCGACGGACAAGGCTAAGTCGGGCACGCTCCAGGTCGTGGGGAAGGTCGCGGAGAGTCCTACACTGGTTCGCCGTGCTCATGCTCCGATCGAAGGATTCTCGGGGGTCACGACCGACCAGGGCTGGATCTCGATCCTGAAAGCCACGCCAGCGAAGTAAGCTTGGCGTCTCCTCGGCCAGGGGGCAGGAGCAGAGGCAGGCTTCTTGAATCGTCATCGACCAACTCTCACCTGCACCGGTAACAAGGCCGTTGCAGGTGCTCGTACGCGAAGAGCCAGGTGGGATCACCTGAAAAACGGGCAAGGCGTTCCATACAGAGGGAATTCGGGTACGCTCGAGTTCTCTGGACCCGACGCTGCGCATCGAGTTGAAGAGTGCGTGGCACGGGTTGAGCCGAGCCCACGTTCGGCTCCAACCGACCGTTGTGGCCCCGCTAAAGGGAGGTGTGGACGTTGGAACCAAACATGATCGGGGCCTACGGCCCATGGGCGGCGTCGCTCGTTGGCGAAGGGCCCGCTCGGCTCTCGTTCCGCCGGCCGGAGTACAACGACCTCGAAAGCTGGCGGAAACGCGCACGCCAGCGCGTGAGTGACTGCCTGATGCGTCCGGAGGTCACGGAGACGCCCAGGGCCGTCCTTCAGCACCAGATCGAGTACGACGGCCTGGTGATCGAGCACCTTCAATGGCAACTCCCCCATGGACCACCCACCGAGGCGTATTTCCTGAAGCCGAAGGGGAGCCAAGGGCGCTTGCCCGCGGTCCTCGCCTTGCATGACCACGGGGGAAACAAATACTTCGGTGCGCGGAAGATCGCACAACTCAGCGATGATCTCCATCCGCTCATGAAGGCGCACCGAGAGGAATACTACGGTGGGGTGAGTTGGGCGAACCAACTGGCGAAGCGCGGCTATGCGGTCCTGATCCACGATGCCTACGCCTTCGCCAGCCGGCGAATCCGGGTGGCGGATGTCCCTCGCACCCTTCGCAAGGAGTTGAAAGAGGTCGAACCGGAGTCGGAGCGAGAGATTGAGGCCTACAACAAGTTTGCTCGAGAGCACGAGCACGTCATGGCCAAGAGTCTTCTCTGCGCGGGGACGACCTGGCCCGGCGTCTTCCTCAGTGAGGACCAAAGAGCGCTCGACTACCTGTGCTCGCGACCAGACGTCGATCCCGACCGCGTGGGGTGTGGCGGGCTCTCGGGTGGAGGGCTTCGAACCGTTTACCTCGCCGGGATGGACGACCGCATCGCCTGCGCTTGCTGCGTGGGAATGATGTCCACCTGGCGCGACTATCTCCTTCACAAGTCGTTCACACACACCTGGATGGTTTATCTACCGGGGCTCCCACCGAATCTCGACTACTGCGAAGTGCTTGGGCTTCGAGCTCCGCTGCCGACTCTGGTGCTGAATAACGACGATGACGACCTCTTCACTCCTCCGGAGATGAAGCGTGCCGACCGAATCCTCGGTGAGGTGTTCGTCAAGGCCAACGCTGCCGACCGCTATCATTGCAGTTTCTACCCCGGCCCGCACAAATTCGACCTCCCGATGCAGGAGGAAGCTTTCGCCTGGTATGACCGCTGGCTCAAACCTTGAACGTCGTGTTGACCGGGAATGCGAAAAGTAATCGAGATCGATCCATTGACGTGCTTTCCTGGGAACGTTGGTCCCTGGCCCGTTACGCGCCTTTCCAAGTGCGGGCGTGACACCCGCGCCCCCAGGAACTCGCCCCCCGAAGACTAAGGCGTGACAGAGCGCGAGCTTGTAGGATCTCGGAGTCTCAGGAGCCTATTGAGATCGCTTTCATCCCGGCAGCGGTTCGTAGGTTTCGGGGTTACGGCTTTCAATCAACGGGAACAACCCTTCCTTCGCGTACTGAGCGAAGTGCGGGGAAGCTCGATGAGCATCGATCGCCGCCTGATCATCGTACTGCTCGTAGAGCAAGAACTTCCTCGGCTCGGTCAGCGAGCGATGAACCACATACATCCGGCAGCCCGGCTCCGCGCGCGTGGGCCCCGTCAACTTCTGGAAGAGACCAACCGCTTCGTCCTCGTGTCCCGACTTGATCACGTACGTAACAACCAAACATAACATTGGGTTCATCTCCCTTTTGACTAACCGCCTCAGGCGAAGAAGCCGCGCCGGGGCACCTGTCCTCCTCTTGAATTCTCGACAGTAGAAGAACCGCGGACGCCATCGTCAAGCGAACGTTGCCCCTAGCCCCTCAGTAATGACTCCACACAAATCGCCCGCCATGGTCCTCGAGCTCGCGTGCGCCATCCGAACAATTGAGGCGAATCATCTGGGGAAACCGGGTCCGACCGGCCCTGAGACCATCGCGATTGACTCCCAGCGCAAGTCGTCGAACAAGCAGCGAGTAAGACCCACGTGTCTCACCAAAACGAGGCTCTGAAGCCAAAAATCCGATACTTGAGTCCCCTGGAGGCTGAAAAACCGGACTTTTTCAGGGAAAACCATGGGAAATCCCGATATTTGGGGCTGCAAGTCTCTAATTTTTGCTGTAATTATCCGATCAGTCCTCTGATAGGAGCTGAAAAAGCCTCGAGGATCACCTTCGAAGAGGTCGGGGCTTGAGAGCTCATTTCGGACACATCTCATCACGAGGAGTTCAAGACGACCATGGCCAAGAAAGCAGCACCCAAAGCGAAAGCCCCCGCTCCGGCCCCCAAAGCCGCCGCGGCGAGCGCGACCAAGGCCAAGCCGGCGACCAAGGCAGAGATCTTCACCGCTCTCTCCGAGAAGTCAGGACTGGGCAAGAAAGACGTCGCGAAGGTCTTCGAAGCGTTGAGCGAGCTGATCTCCAAGGAGCTCGGCAAGAAAGGGCCAGGACAGTTCGTCGTCCCTGGTCTTCTCAAGCTCAAGGTCGTCCGCAAGGACGCCACGAAGGCGAAGCCCGGCTTCAACCCCATCACCAAAGAGCCCATCATGATCAAGGCGAAGCCCGCCCGTAACGTGGTGAAGGCTCTGCCGATGAAGGCGCTCAAAGATATGGTCTGAGCGTGTCACGCTCGAACCCCGGTTTCAACACTGGGGGTCGTCCAACCCGAACACGAGGTCCAGGATCGATCCCCGGTTGCTTGCTTCCCTCTCCCCCCTCTCCCTGGCGAACGACTCCCTCCCATTCGCTCAATCTTCTGCTATCCCATTCCCGCCCCGACGAATGTCACCTAGGTGACATCTCAGTCATCCACGAGGGCCGATTTCATTCCAGGATTTTTCATAGATGAATGAAAGCGGCGAGACCCATCGTTGGCTGGGACGATCAGACGAGAACGGGACGTTCTTCAGCCCGTGTCGGCGAGGAAGGGGTTGCCGCGGGAGGCCTTGAAGGCGTTGTGGAAGGTTCCCAGAAGAAGTAGTCGTTGCTCTGCTCCGGAAAGCGTCTCACCTCGGTTTCGAGCGACTCGAGAGCCCGTACGACCCACTCCCTGGCTCGACCAGGCTTACGGGCCTCGGCAGGCAACACCATCGACTCACGGAAGTCGAGGATAAAGCCTCCACGATCGTCCATCCGGCAGAAGACGGGGACGACCGAAGCCCTGGTCATGGCGGCCAGGGTGACCCAGGTGGTCGAGAACGTTTCGGTTCGCCCGAGAAACGGAGCCGAAACGGCCTTTGCGTCGTTCCACCGAACGTCGCATGCGATCTTGACGATCATCCCCGCGTTCAAGATACGCGCGGCATGGTAGATCGTGGAGGCCCCTTCGGCCGTAACGGCCTTGCGCGAAACGAATAGAGCGGACTGACCCAGTGGGCCGTCCGACTGGAATTGCTCGCGAAGGTAGTTCGATACGTTGCGCGGTTTCTCACCGAGCCATCTTAAGGGGTAGCCCTGGCGAAATAGCCAGTGGGTCATCAGGACATGGGACCCAAAGTGATTGGCGAGGAGAATCACCCCTTTGCCGCGAGTCAGCGCCGCCTCGAGGTTCTCGAGCCCCTCAACCCGAAAGAGCGCATCGACCCAGGTCTTGGAACGGCCATCGAGCAGGAGGTCGCGCGTGCGCCAACGGTAGGTTTGCCGGGCGAGGTTTCGGCTCACTTCGCGCACGTTCCAGCCGGCCGCCATTCTCCTGGAGGCGTCCGCGACGGCCTGCTCGTAAAGTTGTGTTTGCTTGGGGACGACCCAGAGATCGAGCCTCCCCATAATACCGAGTAGGCGAATTGAGAGACCGTAGGGCAACCGCTTCAAGACGGGGAGTACGGTCTGCAAGACTACCTTATGAACGATCATCCAACGCTGCCACATCTCCGCGTTCCCTCCTCCAGCCTCTTTCGCGGAGACTTCGAACCGCTTGGACCTCTCGCAATGAGCTCCAACCTCACGTTCCCCAGGTTGAGGGCGTGCTAGTGGATCGCTCTTCCGAGTGTGAGATCGCTCAGGCGGCCGATTTCCCGAGCAGAACGGACACCTGGTCCAATAGGTCGCTCACCGAGCGAAACTGCTTGATATCTTCCACGTCGATCTGGATGTGAAAGCGATCTTCGAGCCGCATGGTCACGCCCACAATGTCGATGGAGTCGAGGTTTAAGTCCTCAACCAGGCGCGAGTGCTCATGGATCGTCAAGGTCTGAGTGTTTTCCGCCTCAGCCCGAATCGCGCTAACGATCGTATCGAGAAGCCTGGGGTCGGCCACGCGTGCTCCTCCCTTGAACTTGAGGGCCTCAAACGGGAAGCAAGGGGAATCCGTCCAAGCGACCCAAACCTCGGCGAAAAGCCTCCGCGATCAACGCGCGGAACTCAGTCGCGCTTCCTCCTCGATTGAATCGGCCACTTCTGGACCAAACTTGAGCTCAATCGCCAGAAAATGCTCAAAGGCCTCCTCAACTTGGTTTCAGCCCCTCACTCCCTGGTCCTGGCAGACCCTCCTCCGACGTCGCAAGCGACGTCTTCGGCGTAGTTTGCGGCTTTTGGTAGACCGTGTACTTGTCGGCTCGACCATGCGCGAGGTCAACGGGATACTTAATACCCGCCAGCCTCACTTTCTCCTCGAGTGCGGTGGCCAGGTCGATCGAGCAAACATCGGCCAGACGGAGCAGGAGCCAGAGACAATCGGCTAGCTCGTGCCCCAGTTCTCGCTTGTTCTCAACCTCCGCCAGGCCGGCCTGAATCTCTTCATTTGAACGATATCGAAAATGTTCCAGAACCTCCCCCACCTCGCAAACCAAAGCTAGAGCCAAGTCCTTGGGGTGGTGAAACTGCTCCCAGTCGCGTTCTTTTGAGAACGCCCGCACCAGTTCCTTCAACGCCTCGAGTGTCGTGACTGAGTCATGCATGGTTTCAATGAGCTCGTTTGGCGAGATACAAGGCAGCTCAACACCAAAAGGGGAGGTCGGCGGTGGTTACCCACCTTGGCGACGACAACTTACCGGTAGTCGCGAACAAGTTCGCTCTAAGGAGCAAGCTTCCAGGTGCCACTCCCATCCGAGCGCAGGATGATCGCCCCTGGGCGTTGAAAACGAACCAAGAGGCCGCTCGACGTTTCCTCGAGCTCGGGTGCCTGCGCATCGGTGCAGAACTTCGGATCCTCCGTCGTGAACAGGCATTCCAATGCCTCTTTCGAGTGTTGCCGCCGACCACTCGGTTCGAGCACCCGCACCGCTCCATCCCCTCGAAGCCGCACGACGATCCAGAGCGTTGCTCCAGTTGGATCAGTGCGTTCGAGCACCAACGCATCTTCTCCACGGGCGGCCACGTGGTACTGTCCCCTCGATCGCGCGCGAAGAGCTGGCTCGGTGCGTCTGAGCGCCAGCAGAGCCCGGTACAAGGCCAGGGTCGCCGCGTGGTCCGGTCGTTCCAACTCGGTCCAGTCAAGGTGGCTGGCATCAAAGGTGGTCGCGGCTTGAGGGTCTGGGATCCGATTCCGACTCTCGACGTCCACGAATGCGAGAAAGTGTCGAAATTCCTTCCGCCGCCCTTCCGTCACAAGCCGGCCGAGCTCCTCCTCATGGTCGGTGAAGTAAAGGAAAGGCGAAGTCGCGGCCCACTCCTGCCCCATGAAAAGCAGGGGAGTTTCGGGGAGCATGAGCAGCAGAGTACTTGCCGCGCGAAAGGCCGCGAGCGGAATCTGCGTGTTGAGACGTTCGCCGAACGCTCGGTTCCCGATCTGATCGTGGTTTTGAATGCAGACAACAAACGCGCGCGGGTCCAGCGGACGTGCATCGGTCCCTCGCGCGGCCCCGAGATGCACCGATTGCTGCCCCCGGTAGTACCAACCCCGATCGATGGTTTCGACCAGGTCGGCCATTAACCCAGTGTAGTCTCGATAGTACCCCTCGTGGTCACCCGCCAGAAATCGGCGAATCTGGTGATGGAAGTCGTCGGCCCAGACCCCATCGAGACCAAGCCCTCCGCGCTCGACTGGCTGAGCGATCGTGGTGAGGTTCCGATGATCCTCGGCGATCAGGAGAACCGGTTTGTTCGGGGTCGACGAACGAACACGCTGACTTAGCTCGGCGAGGAAGTGGGTCGCGCTTCGGTCGCGCAACTCGTGGGTTGCGTCGAGCCGTAAACCATCCATGTGGAACTCGTGGATCCAGTACTGCGCGTTCTCGATGAAAAACGCGCGGACCATCTCCGAGCCTTCACCATCCAGGTTCACACAAGTGCCCCAATCACTCTCGTACTGGTTGGAGAGATAGGAGGGACTGAGGGCGACCGCGTAATTGCCCATGGGACCAAAGTGGTTGTAGACCACATCCAGCAACACCGCCAGGCCTAGCCGATGCGCCTCATTCACAAGATGCCTGAGTTCGTCCGGCGTACCGTAGCATCGGGCCGGAGCGAACAGGTCAACTCCGTCGTAACCCCAGCTTCGTTCGCCGGGGAAGTCGGCAACCGGCATCAGCTCAATCGCCGTCACCCCAAGGTCCGCCAACCACGCCAGCCGCTCGGTCACGCCGGCAAAGGTTCCCCTCGGCGAGAACGTTCCGACGTGGACCTCATAGATGACCAGCTCATCCCTCGAGATCCCACACCAGGACTGGTCGGTCCACGAGAAGTTTCTGGCATCCACCAGCGCCGAAGGGCCATGCACTCCTTCGGGCTGATAGCGGCTCGCGGGATCGGGGTAGGTCGCTTTCCCATCGATCCGGAAGAGGTAGCGATCTCCAGGAGTCGCCTCGGCAAGCAACCCCTGGTACGTTCCATCAGACGCTCGATCGAGCGGAATGAACTGCTCCGAGCGTCCTTCCGGCATCCAGACGAGCTCGAGAGATTTCGCCCTGGCCGACCAGACCCGAAAATGCGCTCCCTTCTCATCAAACCAGGCGCCAAGCGTCGGTTTCCAACTCGGGCTTCCACCGTTGACCAAACTTGAGTCCGAAGCTCCCATACCCAACCTTTCCAATTCAACCGCGTCCCCTCGCCTCCCCATTTCAGTACCAAGGCGCGAATCAACGACGCGAACACATTCTAAAATTCCAATACAATTATTATTCAACGCTACATGATTTCTTCCTTTCTTGTTGAGGGCGCAATTCCAAGGAGACCGTTACGCGGACGACCGCGAGCTCATCCTCCCTCATGGAGCGAGCCGTTCGATTCGCCAGTTGCCTTCCGTGGGTTTGTTGAACCGAATGCGGTCGTGCAGGCGGCCCGGACGGCCTTGCCAGAATTCAAAGACGGACGGGATCAGGCGTAGTCCGCCCCAGTTGTTGGGTCGAGGGATTTCGCGGCCGGCGAAGCGATTTTTGACGTCCTCGTACCGCGTCTCGAGATCGGCTCGAGACGCAATCACCTCACTCTGTGGTGACGCCCAGGCACCAATTTGGGATTCAAGGGGTCGCGTCTTGAAATAGGCGTCCGACTCTTCGGCGCTGACACGCTCAACTCGCCCCTCGACCCGCACCTGCCGTTCCAGCGTGGGCCAGAACAAAACCACGGCGCCATGTGGGTTGGCTTCGAGTTCCTTGCCCTTTCGTCCATCATAGCAGGTGTGGAATGTTAAACCTAGCTCATCCAGGCCCTTGAGCAACACGATCCGCACGGAAGGGTGTCCATCTGGCGTGGCCGTCGCTAGCGCCATGGCGCTCGGCTCGTATACACCGGCCGCTACCGCCTCGTCGAGCCAGGTTCGGAGCTGACGAATGGGATCGAGATTAATATCGCGTTCATCAAGACACGATTGATTGTATTCGTTTCGTAATGAAGACAACGACATGCTTACTGGCTCCAATCGATTTCGAGATCGGGAACGCTTCTTGCGTGGACGTTCAAGACACCTTTCCGTTCCAAGAAACTCCAAGAATCGAGTTTACACCCTTCCGTATCCAATTGGCGAAGCGACTTCCGGCGGCGCAAAGCTCGAATCATTGTTCACCGTCTCCTCATGGCATTCCAAAGAGTCAGCCCATCAGCTCGCAGATCGCTTTTCAAGGGTTCGGCACAAAACTTGCTCACCGACAACCGCCTGACTGGTTCCGCGGAATCCCTCTCACTCATTCCGTCATGTTCCAATCTCGCCCGCGCATCGTTTGCTAACTCCGTCCGATCTGGATGGGGGGTGATTTACTTGTGCCGAACCGCTCGCGGATCAGCGTCGTATCCACCCCTCATCCGGCGGATTGAGAGGCTTCAAGGCCTGATTCTTCAAATCTTTAAGGCAATACCGAAGTGCGAGGGCTTCTCATCGCTAGTGAGAAGTGGTTCCCCAACTCGCTTCCATTGCCATCCGCCGGACAGCGTCCTTCGCGATCCTCACCTCCGCCATCATTCTCAGTCTCGCGAATTTCACTAAATTTTTACACAAGCATGTTTCTCTGTAATCCTTTCTCACTTGCCGGACCCAAATCTACAATCTTGGAAAAGCTACAACGTGTTTGATCCAGCCGATTGGCCCAGGATGTCCTGACGCGTGGGATGACCAGTGTTCGCTAACCACGTTCGTTCAATGGGTCTGAGGTTCCACGAGGAGGTTCACGCTCTCCTCTGCTCTGGCCCAGGGGTTGGTCACAACCCGGAAGGAATCGCCATCCGACCTAAATGTTGAGGGGAACCCGATGTCATTCGACCGACCAACGCTTGCCTCCTGCCTTCATTGCCGAGCCATTTTGCTCCATACCAATCGCGCACTGATTCACCCAACGGGGGCCGAACGAGAAGGAATTCAGGTCGCCCTAAGCATCCAGTGGGACGACCACCCTTCAACGCGCTTCGACGGCCGATTCCACAACTGCCTCGACCCCGCCCCCTCCGCCCAAGCGGCCGGGGCCGCGACTTCCATCGCCAACAGTGAGCCAAACAAGCACCACGACCAGAGCACCCAATTAGGAAATCTCGTCCTTCATGCCTATCAGGGTCCTCATCTGACCAGAAGAATCGGACACCCCCTCGCCCATCGCCATATAAGTCATCATAAATCTCCTAGCCGATCGTCTCGCTAAACCCTTGCGCTCGCCCTCGACCTGTCCCGACTTGCAACTTCGGCCGGGGGCGGGGGCGATTGACCGCCGGAATCGAGAATCAGCAGCCCCTCTCCCCACCAATCCGCCCGAGCCCACATTCGCGCAAGCACACGTCGATCCAGGACACAGAGTTCAAGTGGGTTGACCGGCAGGCCAAAACGAGAAATCAACAAGCCTCCTCCCCCTTGTGGTTTGCCCCTTGCTTGAGCGGAATCTCCTGCGATACTGAAGGCCAACGGCATCTCTCACCCAACCTCCTGACAACCTCATCGACGGTTCCAGACGTCAGATGGAGGGTCAGGGGAGCTTGAGCGGCCCTCAACCGACGCCGGTCCTTCCGAAAGTCACCCCGAGGATCAGGAACTATGAACGACCTGAAAAGCCGTCGCGCGTTTCTCGAGACGATGGGACAACTCGGGGCCGGCGGCTTGGTGGTCGCGGGGACAGGGCTCGAGACCTCAAGGGGCTATGCCGCCAATGACACGCTTCAGGTTGCTTGCCTCGGTACGGGAGGACGTTGCCGGGCCTTGATGAAGTCGCTCGCCCAGGTCCCGAACGTGCGGATCGTCGCCTTGTGCGACCTCTACGAACCTCACCTCGAGGCCGCGCGCAAGTTGGCGGACCCCAAGGCAAGCGTCAACCAGGACTACCGCCAGTTGCTCGACCGGAAAGACATCGACGCCGTGGTCATCGGTAGCCCAGACCACTGGCACGTTCCCATGACCGTCGACGCATGCAAGGCGAATAAAGACGTCTATGTCGAAAAGCCCTTAACACACAACCTGGAGGAAGGGAACGCCGTCATCCAGGCCCAGAATGCCAATCGACGAGTCGTACAAGTCGGCACACAACAGCGGAGCATGACCCACATTCGCAAGGCCAAGGAACTGGTCGATCAGGGGCGGATCGGCAAAATCCTCAAGGTTCATCTGACGTGGAATCGGAACACGCGTTCGAGATTCAAACGCGACCCCTTGGGGATCGACGCCAAACAGGTGGACTGGAAGGCGTTTCTTGGTTCGGCCCCCGACCAACCGTTCGACGAATACCGGTTCCGCAACTGGCGCTGGTTCTGGGACTTCGGGGGCGGGTTGCTAACCGACCTCATGGTCCACTGGATTGATGTCGCCCACTGGTTCCTGGGGCTCGACCACCCCGAGCGAGCCGTGGCCATCGGCAACCAGATCGCGACCAAGGGGGTTTGGGAAACCCCCGACACGATCCAGTGCCTTCTGCAATATCCCAACGAAATCCAGGCTTACTTCGAAGGGACGTTCTCGAATGCACGTAACGGCGCGATGATCGAGTTCATGGGAAGCGACGCGACACTCTACATCGATCGGGGTCGGTACGAAATTTATCCCGAGGGGGGTAAAGGAGAGGTAGAGAAGCTCGTACTCGGAACCGACCCTCATCGGGGCCGCGACTTTTACGACCAGCCCGACGGGGAGTTGCTCCACCTGTCGAACTGGGTCGAATGCGTCCGCACGCGCAAGACTCCGCACTGCCCCGCCGAGGAAGGAGTCAAGGCGGCCGCCGCCGCGCACCTGGGTAACAAGGCGTTCCGGTCGGGCCAAACCGCGACCTGGCCTGTAAGCTGAAACGATCCGCGAGAACCAGAGCCATCAACTCCTCCAGAGAGCTCTCGCGCCGATGTCACCAAAGGACCTTCTGAATGACTGACCTGTCCAGACGCCAATGGTTAGCAACCCTCCCGGTCGTCGCGGGATCAGGAGGACTCCTCACGGGCACGGCCCCAACCGCCGAGGCGAGTACGCAGCCAGTAGATCGCGCCCCGTTCGGATACTGCTTCAACACAAGCACCATCCAGGGACAAAAGCTGCCGATCACGAAGGTGGTGGAGATTGCGGGTAAGGCGGGTTACCAGGGGATCGAGCCCTGGATCCGTGAGCTCGATACCCACGCCAAGTCAGGAGGTTCGCTCAAGGACCTGGGCAAGCAAATTACCGACCAGGGGCTCAGTGTCGAAGACGCGATCGGGTTTTTCGAATGGGCCGTGGACGACGAGGGGAAGCGCCGGAAGGGACTCGAGGAAGCCAAGCGTAACATGGATATAGTCCTTCAGATCGGGGGACGACGGATCGCCGCTCCTCCCTTCGGCGCGACCGATCGATCGGACCTCGACCTCAAGCGCCTCACCGAGCGCTACCGAACCCTGCTCGACATCGGTCAGTCGATCGGAGTGATTCCTCAGCTCGAAGTGTGGGGCTTTTCCAAGACGCTCGGCCAACTCGGCGAAGTGGCTCTAGTCGCGATTGGTTCAGGGCACCCCCAAGCCTGCATTCTGCCCGACGTCTATCACCTGCATAAGGGGGGCTCCCCATTCGAGGGTCTTCAACTGCTGTCGGGCGCGGCATTCCATGTCTTCCATGTCAACGACTACCCGGCCAACCCAGGACGTGAGTCCATCACCGACGCGCATCGCGTCTATCCGGGAGATGGGGTCGCTCCGCTCGATTCCATCTTCCAGACCCTACGATCGAACGGGTTCCGCGGCATGCTCTCTCTCGAGTTATTCAACCGCGAATACTGGAAGCAAGACCCGCTCGAAGTCGCTCGCATCGGGCTGGAGAAAATAAAAACCGCAGTTCAGAAAAGCCTGAGTTAAGCGTGCAAGACCAGGTGAGTTTTTTGGCCAACTCTCAAATCCGAACTCAGTAAGCGACGACCCCCTTGAGAGTTCAGAAGCGCATGAAGTCCTCTGGCTCGACCGTTGCGCGCGTGAACCACACTCGTCACAAACATCCAATTATGTTATTTTAAAGCATACTCATAAACGACTGGCTACCTTGATGAGCCGCGGCTCGTTCGATCCGGTGGTTCATTGTGCATTGATAACAACATGAGTGCGCGGGTATGGCAATATTCACGGAGAACGGCGAGCGAGATGCCCCCACTCCCAGGACAGTGCCTTGGTTTAACTCCACCTGGTCTTCTTCGGCCTTATCTTTGAATTGCGGGCCGGCGCCCGCGCTCCCAGGGAAGCGCGGCGCCGCGTGTCCCGCAACGCAATCCAAGGGGCGGGCGCACTAACGGCCTTCCGCCGCGCGCTCCCGTAGCCATTGGTACATGGTCTGGCGCATCTCAGTGGAGAACCGACTGTAGTCGTCGGGAAGAGAGCTTTGAAGTCGATCGGGTGCGTTGTGGAGCCGATAGATTTTACTAACCTCGTCGAGGCAGCGTTGCACATCACTGCCGACAGCGTCCTTATCCGTCTTCGGCGCAATGATCAGCAGTGGGCGTGGAGCAATGCACGCAAGGACCTCGTGATAATCGAAGGGAATTCGAGACTCGTTACCCACGAAGAAACCGAGCCGGGGCATCAGGCCGTGGAGGTGCGAGTAGGCCCGGATTCCCTCAATCCCACTTTCCTCGGTGATTGACCGCATCGGTGTAAAGCCAGCGACGGAGATGAGGCCGGCGATCCGATCGTCGAGCGCGGTGGCGTACAGGCCGACCGTGGCGCCCAGCGAGTAACCACCCACGTAGACTCGATTCGGATCGATCCCTTCCATGTTACGCAACGCGTCCACCGCGCCCCGCACATCGACCACCATCTTGCCCATCTTCGACCAGTGGGGATGGCGCTCGTAGAACCGCGACCCCTCCTCGATTCGATTGCCGAAGCCCAGCATGTCGTAAGCGAAGACGGCATATCCTTCGGCCACGATCTTCTGAAACAGACTATCAACCTGATGGTACGAGTTGAAACCTTTCGAATAGTCGAACTCGTGAAGATAGATGACCACGGGCATCTTATCGCTTCGAGGCGCCCCGCGTTCGTTAATGGGATAATAGAGGTAGCCGAACAACTGATCGCCAAAGCCATTGTAGGGGGCAATCGGAACCCTGCCCATCTTCTTGGTGGCCGCGGGTCGTGTAAGGAACGTGCCGAAGCTGTTCTCGCCGGGCCCATCCTTTGGGATCTGGCGCGGGCCCGGGTTGGTCACGCCCGGCGGTTCGTCCCCTAGCGCCCACTGAAGTTTGCGCTTGAGGCTGGCCCGCTTATGTTCCCAGTCGGCCACGTTCGCGAGTTTGTCACCCGTCGCTTCGACGATCTCGAGATCCTCTAAACCCTTGATCGGATAGTCTCGCGGATCGATCGATTCTCCGCTCAACTTGCGCCATTGATCGAACGAGTAGTCGTAGAGCAGGCGATTGGCCGGCTTGCGGTCGGTGCGGTTGAAGACAAAGTCGAAAAAGTCAATATAGTCTTCCATGTCGCGCGCGCTCACGCTGTGGAGCCCGTACCGAGATCGGATGGCAACGTGATCGCTCGCGTTCAGGAAGTCGTAGACCTTCTGGCTCGCATGGTACGCCTGCTCTATGCCCCAGGGGTTGCTCGCTCCCTCGTTGATCGCCGTGCTGAGCATCAATCCGCGAGGTGCGATCAGGGCCATGAAGAGGTTCTGATCGACGGGCAGCTTATGCTCCCGACCGATGAAGAACCGGAGCCGGGGGTGCAGCCAGCTCGGCTGAGCACAGCTCAGAAAGGTGATGTCCTCAATATCATAGTTGGTTGAGCAATAGCGCCAGGGGACCTCCGCGCCGGTCCCTCCGCTGCTAGGAATGCAGGCGGTGATGCGTTCGTCGAAGGCGGCGGCAATCAAGGATTGCTTGCCGTTCCTGGAATGGCCCGTGATACCGATCTTGGCCTTATCGACAAAGGGAAGTGTGTAGAGATAGTCGACGGCGCGGGAGGCGCCGTAAGCCCGCCGCATGAGCCGAGTGAAGTCATATTGGTTTGCCCAGATCTCCGAATATTTTTCGGTATCATCTTTACTGTCCGCCCCCGCATAGACGCAACCGACATAGCCGCGCCGCACGGCGACCTGAGCCCACTCGCGATGATTCCACTGCGTCAAGAACACCGGAAAAGGGCCCTCGCCGGGGGGAATCATCAACTCGACGGTCAGTGTAGCCTGGTGTTCCGGCCCGAAGGACAATTCGACCATGCGCAGAGTGACTTCACCGTCCTTCTTTTCATTGAGGACCGTCACCTTCAGGTTGTCGGGTTCCGGTGGACGGGTTCCCGTGATGTAGTGTGCGAGTTGCTGCCTCATCCACGCACGTTTTTCCTTCCATTGCTCCTTGGTTGTGACCGGCACGTTCTTGGTGCCCTCGTCCAGCACCAGAGGATCGGGCAAGAAGGGGATGGAAGGCATTTGGTTGAAATCGGGGGGCAATTCTCCCGTCCGCGACACCCAATCCTTGAACGTTTTATCCAGAAAGGAGACGCGACCATTGCTCGTGCGGTCGGGAGGCAGATTCCGAAGGATCGTTTCCAGATCCGCTTTGCGCTGGTTCTCTCCAGCCTTTGCTCGAGACGGCTCCACAGCCAGCACATGCCGATCTCCGATGATCGACAAGCCGAGAAGGATACCCGTGACAGTGAGGAGGGAGCATGGCAGATAACACGAACGAGTGGCCGATTTCACAGGATTCTCCGGGTCGGATTCACGGGCTGACAGGCAAGGCTTGTCCCACGTCGGCGGGTAGGACCGTCGTGGCGTGTGACTGAGAGCGAAACCACATGTCACGCGTAAGCGAGGGCCGCCCCATGCCGTTACTTCAAACTGAGCCGATTTTATAACGAAGTCTGAGGCGGAACCAGCAAGCAGTCTCGAGGGGCCGTGACTAACGCGCGATCACTCTCGGGGAGTTTCAGGCTGCAAGTCGGCTATCCTGGAAGGGCGGGCATCATGCCCCATCATCGGTTTTCCATTAATGGGCGGGACGCCCGTGTTTCCAGCAAGCGAGACCCCGATAGCTTTTATTTCGAAACTTGAACCGGGAGTTCCACTGTGGAAAGCAAATCGGCGATCCGAGCGATTCCACGGAATCGGACCCGACTTGCGCTTGGCGATCCGAGTCGGTGAGGTGTTAAGGGCCTCGAAGATTTCGACTCGATCTAACGAGCATGGTTCCGTATCCTGGATCGTAAGCCCGAAGCTGAAACAAGCCGGCGCATCTCAACATCATCCGGTCTTCAGGTTGGTCCTTTGCCAAGGGAGAGTCCGTGTCCGCTTACCGAGTTCTCAGCGTGGGGCAGTGCGCGTACGATCATCGAAATCTGGTCTCCAGCCTAGGCCGTCGACTTTCGCTCGATTTGTCCCAGGCCGACACCTTCGATGAAGCCCTCGACGCGCTGCGTCGGGGCACCTTCCAACTGCTGCTGGTCAACCGCGTCACCGACGTGGATGGTTCACTCGGCCTCGACCTGATCCGGCAGGTCAAGACCGACCCTCAGCTCCAAGGCACGCCCATCATGCTGATCAGCGACTACGCCAGTGCGCAGGAAGAGGCCACACGGCTAGGCGCGCTGCCGGGCTTTGGTAAGTCGGAACTGGGACGCGAAGCGACGGCCCAACGAGTCGAGCAAGCTTTGGCCAACGGGCTCGCCTGAGCATGGGACGAGGACGTTCTTTGCTGGGAACGCGAGCATTCGCTGTTCGACGATGCCATCTCCATTCCGGACAGGATGCCCGCGTTCCCAGGGATACGACCCCTCCCTCCTGCTAGGGTTGCGACAAAACACCACAATGATCGCCCACGCATTGATAACAAGTTTATGACAAGTGATTGATCGGTTACTGAACGCGCGAGCGCCCTTTCGAAATGCCGGGGCATGGCCGCCTTGTTTGCGATGGAAAATGGATCAATGAATCATGGGTCGGGACCTTCTCACTCTCAAACCAAGTCAAGCCCTTGGTTCATCCGGCCGAGACCTAATCCATCGGCCTCGCTCCGTCTCTTCTGCTTTCCATTCTCGGGAGGCGGGGCGGCTCTGTTTCGGCGCTGGCCGGAGGGACTTCCTAGCTCGGTCGAGGTGTGTGCGGTCCAGCTTCCAGGCCGGGAAACGCGGATGCGAGAGCCGTGTCATGAACGCCTGGCCCCGCTCGTCGATGAGCTGATTCCAGCAATCTCCCCCGAGCTGGACCGGCCGTTCGCACTCTTCGGGCACAGCATGGGCGCCCTGATCGCCTACGAGCTCACACGAGCGTTGCGATCACAAGGGTTGCCAACGCCTCGACTCCTCGTGGCCTCGGGCCGGTCCGCCCCCCAGCTCCCCAGGCGCCGGCGTCCCATCCACGACCTGCCGGAGCCCGAGTTTCGCGAGGAGCTGCGAAGGCTGAACGGAACTCCGCAAGCGGTCCTCGATCACAACGAGCTGATGAGCCTCTTCTCGCCCGTGATCCGAGCGGACCTGGCAATGAATGAGACCTACATTTATCAAGAGCAACCGCCCTTGGATCTCCCCCTTCTGGCACTCGGGGGGGATGACGATCCCTGGGTCACCCCGCCCGAACTGATGGCCTGGGGCGAGCAAGCGCAAGGCTCGTTCACCATGGAAAACGTGCCGGGCGATCATTTCTTTCTTCAGGGAGCGTCCAGGGAGGTGCTCGCAATCGTGAGCCACCACCTGGCGCGGGTGATGGAGCCATCGGCATGACAGGTGAGACTGAACCTCGGCCGAAGCGAACGATCCTGGAACCGGATGAGGTCCATGTCTGGGTCGCGTCGCTCAACCAGCACGAGGAGGAGATCGCGGCGTTCCGAGCCTTGCTCAATGCCGACGAGTTGGTTCGAGCCGACCGATTCACCTTTGCCAAGGGTCGGCGCCAGTTCACGGTGGCCCGCGGGTTGCTCCGGATGCTGTTGGGCCAGTATCTCGGCATGGATCCAACGCATATCGAGTTTAATTACAACTCTTATGGAAAACCCGGATTGGCCGGAGTCCGCGCCGAACAGGGGCTCCAGTTCAACCTGTCGCATTCGGGGGAACTGGTGCTTTATGCCCTTGCTCACGGGCGCGAGGTGGGGATCGACGTGGAGACGATCCGCCCTGACTTCGCGGCCGACGCGATCGCGGCTCGATTCTTCGCGCCGGCGGAACGCGATGCGCTCAAGGCACTCGACCCCAACGTCCGCATCCAGGCCTTCTTCGACTGCTGGACCCGGAAGGAAGCGTTCATCAAGGCACGAGGAAAGGGGCTCTCGATCGGACTCGATACTTTCGAGGTCTCGGTGGACCCCACCTCGCGGGCCGCGCTCCTGGTCACTCATGATGATCCCGACGAGGCCACGCGCTGGGCGCTTCATGCGCTCGCGCCCGGACCGGGCTACGCGGGAGCCCTCGCCGTGGCGGGAGGCGCGGACTGCCGAGTCGAGGTGAAAACCTGGAGCGATCGGTCCCGTTTTTGATTTCAACGACATGCCGGCCTGGTTTACCTTTGTCGTAGTCGCGGTCGGGTCGCCCTTGATGCGCGACCGTCGAACCGGAATGATCCGCGGCGACTCCTGGTGAAAGGATGGCATCGGACGTGACTCGACCTCTCAGCGCATTCTTGCTCACACTCGCCTGGCTGGCCCCGTCTTGCGTTTGGGCGAACCCGACGATCAGCATTCCACCTGCCCAGGGATACGAGCAGGTCGCGGAGCACCTCGAGCGTTGGGTTGAGAACGAAATCAAGGCCAAGGGGATTCCCGGTCTCTCGATCGCCCTCGTGGATCATCAGAAAGTCGTCTGGGCGCGCGGATTTGGACTCGCCGACTCACGGGCCCGCAAGCCCGCGACGGCGGAAACCGTCTACCGCGTCGGATCCATT
>Ga0182745_1001189_pt1 | contig 25590 bp, 16 predicted proteins | sample eDN3rd30CKraftBY_FD_128523 | JGI IMG/M metagenome (GOLD analysis project Ga0182745, IMG submission 128523) | Enriched backyard soil microbial communities from Emeryville, California, USA - eDNA 3rd pass 30_C Kraft BY (version 2) (version 2) | ecosystem: Environmental > Terrestrial > Soil >... | reverse complement strand
CTGGACCTCCGCTCTCTGGTGCTCTCTGACCGCTGGGACGCCGCCATGACTCTCATCCTCGCGCCACGGCGCGCCCAGGTGCGGCGCGCCACGTGCTCAGGATGAGAGCCACACCCACCCACTCCCTCTTCACGCAGGGCGCCTATTACTTCATGGCCATGCCCAGGATGAGCGACGGTCGGCCGCTGCCGCTGGTGGAGCGCTTCAACCAATTGCTGCGCGAACACGCCGTCTTCCAGCAGGCCTTCGGCTACATCTGATTCGAATGAGGGGATGCCTCAGGCTCGGGCCGGAGTATGGGCCGGCCCGAGCTATCGCATTCACGCATGGAACCCAGGTCAAGAAGACTTCATTACAAAATCTGCAAGAATCCCACGCGCCTCAATGACGCTAGCATCTCTCGGGTCAATCTCTTCGTCCGTATCGTCGTAAGGATCGAGCGACAAATAGACCATACCCGACTGCCGGACAAGCGCCTTGTACCCAGGAACGAAATAGAACTCCTGCTCCTCAGACCACTGGAACTCAAACCGGGCCACTCCAGTAAATCGTATGCGTAATTCTGCCACCGGGCTTTCCTGTCGCGGAGAACACACGAGATCCACTAATACCTCCCCACTTTCTGAGATGCGCGCCGCCACAGACAGGATTCTCCCATCGTGAAGCGCCCACTGTCTTGCAATCTCATCGAGCGCTCGAGACCCCTCAAAGGTACTCATTTCGCCCCCCTGAGCCGTCCAAACTCGGCAAGATCCTGCATCCTCGGCTCCCTTCCCGACATGCGCGTGGGCCTGCCTTCAGGGTGAAACGGATTCGGCTTGTAGTCATGCATATGATCTGACTGCTCAACCCGAGGCGTTTTTTGCAGGTTTCCCGTATGACCCTTGTTGAACTCTTTCTGCACCCACCCATCTGGACCGTATTGCTTGGCGGTTGTTCCCGAAGGGTTAGTAGCAACCGTTCCTGGCTCGCCACGATCAGGAATGCGGTTCTGCTGCCGGGTTCCCTTTGCGACGGTTGTTTGCGCTTCGCTCGTACTGGGCGTTCCCCCACCACCTCCGGACTGGTTCGCCATCTGCACTGCATTGAGAGCCCCGATAACATTCACAACTCCGACAGCAGCAACAGCAACGCCCTGTACGGCAACAACACTTCCAAGTGCAACCGCAGGAGCACCAGGAGCAGCACCAACCACTGTACTACTGGCCGCTGCACCTGCCGATACCGCAGCCCCTCCCCCCACAAGCGCTACACCACCACCAATAAGCTCCACCCCTCCCCAGGAAAACAATGCAGCGCCATAGCCTAGATAGAAGTCTCTTGAGTTTCCTTCCGGAGGAGAAACTATACCCAGGAATGGAACCGCCCCTGCTATCGCCCCCAAAAAGAGCCCCTTCCCAAACTCCAACTTATCATCAATCACATCAAACGCCCCCCCGAGCCGAACAAACGCCCTCAAGTAGTACATAAACGGCTGCTCACGCACCTCCACTTCGTAGTCCGTCTCCTCCCCAATCGGATTGCCATCCTTAAAAACAACTGTCGTCCGCTTCGGAACTGCAACTGCACTCGGCCCCATCATCACCAACGACATCTGCCGCTCATTCACGGCAGAATTACCAGCCGCTCCAGCCACAGCATCGCCGCCAAACCAACTATTATAAACAATAACAGGCAGCTCATTAACCGCAAATCCAGTTGGATCTGCGTATCTCAAGGGATTTCCCAATCCATAGCTGTATCGATTCAGCGCCTGACTCATCCGAGGCCCCACCACTAACGGGTCAGGACTGAGGAATCTTCCGAGTGTCGGGTCATACACCCGTCCCTTCATGTTGATAAGGCCCACTTCATCATCATGCTCGTGACCGGTGAATCCTTGGCGAACTCGAGACTCCCCACGAACCTGCGGAACACCTAGCGCATTGGGATACCGTCGGCCACCGTATGGCTCAAACCGCAAATGCTCAAACGCGGCTCCAAGCTCATCTGTAATCGTTTCAACCGACCCCAGATGATCTGTATGAAGATACAGAGTTCTCTCGACTGAAACCTGACCTGTCGCGTCTGCAGTCCACGAGACTTGCGCGACCGGTCGTTCTGGGCCGACGATGCTGAAAACATGCACTGCGGCTCCAGTCGCCGCACGGCGAACCTCATAGAGGCCCCCCACATAAAATGTCACATCACCACTCAAGTCACGTTTGACAACCCGGGCATTCATCGCATCGTAGCGATAAGCCAGACTCTTTGAGCCTTGGGTCACCTGGGAGGGCAGATTGAATGTAGTGTACTCGATGACACGTCCAGGTCCTGTGATCTGGTTCCCATTAGCATCGTAAGTATAGGACCCCAGCGAAGAACGAGTGACCGCATGGGGCCCTGCACCACCTGTCCCCTCGTAGAACAAAGCCAGGCTTTCCCCCATCCCATGAGTCACCGACCTGCCTTGCAGGTTTCCCAGATCATCGTAGCTGTATTCCACAGAGAACGGGGTGCAGTTCTGATAGACAGACCACTTCACCAATCGGTTCAGGGAGTCGTAGAAAAAATCCTCGGTTGTTCGGGTCAAGCGATCATGCCGACTTCGCATGTTGCCATTGACGTCGTACTCATACGCCAGCATCTGGCGGAGACGCTGCTCTTCGGTGACTTGAGGAGTGGCAGGCGCCTTGGTCTCAATGAAGAGCGTTCTTCCTCGGGTGTCGTACCTGCGCTGGCTGGTGACGCCGTTGCCGAACTCCTCAGCGGTCAACTGCCCCAGGCCGTTTCGCCCCTGCGCGCGCCAGTAGACAGGGCCACCGGCCGAATCAGCCACCGACTCCAATACCCCTCTCGTCGTGTAATTGTAGTCAATAGAGAGCCGGCTTGTCCCTACACTTGGATACTCCAACCGACGCATAAGTCCATACTCGTCGAATGTCCTTGAAACCGAATATAGTTGGCCCTCGACACTCCAGTCCTCTCCTACCAGCCTCCCCAAGGCATCGAATGAATGGACAACGACAATGTCGTCTAGGCTTGTGCTGGGGTCTCCTTCTGCTGCACTGCGAAAGAGAGCTCCGATCCACCCCATGGAAGGATCATCGACAGGATGGTCCCACGTGAATCGTGCCACACCATCCCGGCTAGTCCGGGATGTCACGCGCCCCAGTACGTCTCGTTCGAATACCGTCACGTCACCATTCGCGTCAGTCACCTGAATGACCTCTCCAAATGGATTGTAACGAGTAATGGTGAGCCCCGAGTCTGGGTCATTCACCTGAGTCTGGCGACCCAACCGATCATACTGATACCGGGGGCCCTGCCCATAGCCATTGGTGACCGACTCAAGCAGTCCGAAAGGACCAAAGGCCATGCGCGATACGAGACGACGATTGCCCAACACGTCCTCAGTGGTCTGCGGCCGTCCGTGCTCATCCAGCCAGGTTATCGTCGAGTTCCCCTTTTCATCCCACGACGTTACTTTGCGCCCCTCATACTGCTTGGTCTCGATCTTCCCGTCCGGGTATGTCGTTCGTACCGTACGCCCCAGATTGTCGTAAACGAACGACGTGACGACTTGCCCCCACCCCGTGGGCGACGGCAACCACTGCTTTGCGACACGCCCCATCTCATCATACTCATTCATAGAGAAGACATGCTCGCCCGAAAACCCTCGTTTCCGGATACTCAGCGGTCGGCCCAGCCGATCAGTTGTGGTCACCGACTCATCTACAGCCTCCTCCACCGGGATGGAGACGCCGCCTACATTCAATGGCGACATTCGCCTTTGACTAGTCACGGCAATAGCACACGAACTAGAGGCAGCACATGCCGTATAACTAATCGTCGTATCGCCGTGATCTGGCGCATCGATGACTCGCAGACGCCCGAACCCATCGAAGCGCCGCCGGGTAACAAGACCGTTTTCATCCTCGCTCACCGCGACCAATCCCAAACCACTGTGATAGGCGACGCGAACTGAGTGTCCCAGACTATTGGTCATCCCTGTAGGATAGGTCCTGTCCACGGCATCATAGGAAATCTGGGTCGTACGAGCCTGATACCCCCCAGGTGCCGATGCCCCAGTAGCAACTTGGGAGATCTGATAGGAAAGTCCATCCGGATCACGGAGATACGACGTCACAACTTCAAAATCTGGACTTCCCGGCTCGACGGTTTCACTCGCCAACAGCGCCGTGCCTGGCACATAGGTGCGTGCGCGACTACGTGTCACGGAAACCCCACCAACCGTATGTGTCTCCTGCTCGGAAACAGGCAAGCTTACAAGCCAGCTATCCGGGTCATTTTGATACTGTGCAGAGAAAGCCATGACCTCACTTCCGAGCGTCCTCCGCACGGAAGTAGGGTTTCCATAAGTCCAATCGTACGTCCACTCCGAATCCACTTGCCGTAAGAGACCGGCCGTTGGGCCTTCGTTTTCAGGCCGGTCATACACGCGCTCTTGAGCCGTAGATGGCAACACAGCAACAATACTGCCTCCGTGCACTCCTGGACGAACGCGAGTCGCCAGTTCGACCAATTCGATGGTTTGATGGAGGCGCCCGGCTAGCGAAACCTCCGCCACCTTCTTCTTCATCATGTTCGCATATGGGTAATGAGTCCCCACCCGAGTCTGATTATCAAACTCGGTGCGAACCTTGGCTCCTGCGGCAACCTCTCTCACCGTCACGGCGGCAAACCCCAGCCAACCACGTCCCAGGATATCAGTCCGTCCATCTTCGTAGGCATACTCGCGACGACGCGGAGAACTCTTGCCCGAGTCAAAAAGGTGCTCAGCGACCAACCACCGCCCCGTTCGCACACATTGTTGCGGGTAGGAGCAAGATGTGCCGGGCGTATAAACAGACGCATCCGACATTGGCTTGTAGACAAACTGAACGGTCGAACCCAGCGAATCCGTTACCCTCGTCAGCAACCCCGACGGTGGGCCTCTACGCTGATAGAGCCGAAGTGTCCCGTCGACAACCTGAGCCAAGTCCACCAAGCCGTCGCCATTCACATCGAGAAGCTGCGACACGAGGTAGCCCCGCACGGTCGCCTGTCCCACGGGGATCGGGAGGACTCGAGGTACGAAATCCGTGCCATTGGACTCGAGCACCACCAACTGCGAGCGAGTTCCATCGCCGTTGTCCATCAACAACAAATCCTGTCGGCCATCCCCATTGAAATCAAGAACCCGGATCCCATTATCCCGGGTAAACGCCCCCAGCTTCGCTCCATCTGGAAGTGTAATCGTGTATGGCGCGGCAAAACCATCTCCGGTATTGAGCAATACCTCGACATCTCCCTGAACCGGTTCAGGCTCAGGCGGACTACCCGGCTCATCCGGATTCTCGACCGGTTCAGGCTTCTGCTCCCGCAAGGCATCCGGCAAACCGTCGCCATTAATATCGACAAACACGTACTGCTTTGTCGAAACATCCGTCCTGACCAGCGTAGTCTCCCTTTTCTCAAAGCCACCATCACGCCAAGTCAATGCCCAGTAGCGCTGGCCGACTACCTGATAGTTGGGAACTGGTCCCGAGAAAAGCTTCTTCTCCAGAACGAGCAGGCTCGCCTTGCCAGTGCCATCAAGATTCAATGCAAATTGGCTATTATCATTACGGTCCGACGTCTGAATTGGCTGAAAAGGCTGCAAGCTTCCAGCAACATTTAGCCGAAAACCCAACTGAGCCTCAGTTGGCTCGACGCGCACCAAATCCGACAGGCCGTCTCCGTTCAGGTCGCCATACCAGAAGGGGCCAACGTGCCGTCCATCATCCTCATTCTCATAAAACCAACTGCCGCTACTGGACCGAAAATAGTGCTTCAGCGCATTTGTAGGGCCCGGGCCGCACGTATCCTGAACAAGAAAGCTCACGTCCATACGGCCATCCATATTCACATCTGCCCAGCGCCCGTCATGGCCTGCCGACACCGTTCCACATTGGAGTGGCAGGCTGAGTACGTCCCCACCGGAAATCTGTCCGGATGTGGATACCGACCGAAGAACCCACTTAAAACGCAGGGGCACGCTTGAAGGAACGCGGTAAAGAAGGTCATCACGCCCATCCCCGTCGATGTCGACGGTATTGAGAATGCTGACGCCAGACTGCAAAGGGTTAGAGGGGAGAACATCCGCGAGCCCTGTGTTTTGCTCTTCGAACTCGCGGCTTCCAGGCGTCCAGTCAAAGATAATGGGTCGGACACAGGCTTCGTCCCCATCGCACTCCTGAAACGACTTAAGAAGACTTGCACCACTGACTGCATCCTGCACATAGCCAAGGCGGTAAGTGCGCACCAACCCTACCGCAACTGGATTGGGCGCCCGGACCCGAATTTCCTTGAGCCGCCTGCTCATTCTGTGCTTGAAGCCCGCGACATATGAGAGCCGCGAATCGCTGCGCATTTCATAATTAAAATCAACAAAGCGCGCAGCGGGCATTCCCTGCCCAACAGAAGATGCCGTGTACTCAATGCGCTCCAAAATCTGCTCAACACTCCCATCCGACGAATCAGTGTGTAGCACGTAGTGGAACGACATGGAGTTGCCACTCCGGTCTTCCAGCCGAGCCAGTGCCCATGACAGCCGACTCTCATTCGTATCGACCGTCTGAAGGAAGTCCTTGAGGCCCGACGGACGAACACGCGTTCGCCGCCCCGACAAGGTCGAGTGATGCAAGAATCCGTAGGTCAGCTTGTGTCCGCTCTTCAGGAATACATGAAACTCACGTGGCCCGAACGTATCCGTCCCTATTGACACGATCTTGCTGAAACTCTCCTGCTCAGTCCTGTACTCTGTATTGGACGCGCCATAAACGCCACTTACTGCCACCAATCGCTGACCATCCAGACAAAATGCATCATCTGTCGTGAATGATATTGCCTCCACCCTTCCGTCTTGGGCATGAGTCAGACCACAACGAGAAATTACTGAAACTCCAGCGAGATGCCATCCAAGACCTATAACCCCGTCTTTACCACCACTCTTGTACCCAAGAGACAGCTCCGGCTGAATCCCGGCACGTCCCGCCGGAAGCCAAATGGGCAGCGTGTAGGTCGATGCTCCGTCAGGAGCCACGCCAGACAAGCCCGTGCTCCGACCCGCCACAAAGCCGTCACTATTCGTCTCTGTAGGTATCAAGGTGTCCACTGGCGCTTCAAGCACTTGGCCCCGATGGCGCCCCGCCGCCATGAGTTCCTTCTCGCTTTCAGCGGAAGGGCCACAAGCGGTTACGGTCACGACGACACTTGCCATGACCCTTAAAAAGCGAATTGCAGTTCGCCCGCTGAGTCCAACTAAGCCCAATCGGTTCGAATTCATATATCAACCCAAGCAACAAAAACACTATCAACCAACGACAAGCCCACCAACTCCAAGCACACCCTGGCCATTATCTATCCACGCATACGCCGGCCTGACAGACCATTCCCGTGCGACACGATCCACAGTTGACGATCCCACCACAGCCATCACTGGTCGGCCCACACTCTCGCTCAATCAGAGCACAAGCCACAGGCGCGGACTTGGGCGTGCACCCACAAACATTCGGTGTCCCACCGCCACCGCACGAATTGACTCCACTACAGCTGCCGCAGTCATACGTGCCACCACAACCGTTGGACACCTGTCCGCAGTTCTTGCCAGCGCAAGCTGTGGCCTTGGGGATCGGCGAACATCCGCACACATTGGCCGCTCCCCCTCCGCCACACGTCTGAGGACTCACGCAACTGCCGCAGTCATGCGTACCACCACAACCGTTGGACACCTGTCCGCAGTTCTTGCCAGCGCAAGCTGTGGCCTTGGGGATCGGCGAACATCCGCACACATTGGCCGTTCCCCCTCCGCCACACGTCTGAGGACTCACGCAACTGCCGCAGTCATGCGTACCACCACAACCGTTGGACACCTGTCCACAGTTCCGTCCAGTACATGCGAGCGACTTGGAGACCGGAGTGCAGCCACACACGTTGGGCGTTCCACCGCCGCCGCATGAATCATTACCGTTGCAAGTGCCGCAACTCAACATCCCCCCGCACCCGTCCGCGACTAGGCCACAATTCTTCCCTACACAAGCATTGGATGGTGAAGCAGGAATACAGCCATTGCCAAGTCCGCAGACATTGGGAGTACCTCCTGCACCACAAATCTGACGCGCAGGACACTTACCACAATCCAGTGTCCCCCCACATCCATCCGGAGCGAAACCACAGTTCAATCCAAGCTGCGAGCACGTCCCTGGCTGACATTCACAGGCAAGCGAATCCGCTCGACAAACGCCATCTTCATCAAATAGCCCATCACAGTCATCATCAAGCCCATTGCATACCTCAACGGGGGCATTGCATTCATCTGACCAACGACCGTTCACGCACTGGCGCGTTGAACCGGGACACTCTCCATTAGGTCCAACGCACGCACTCGTCAGCGTACCAGGGCCCTGGCCAGGTGCATTGTCGACAATGCCGTCCTTATCATCATCACACCCATTGCACGTCTCCACACCTGGAATGACTCGAGTACAGGGCCCCAAAGTCCCGTCAGCATTACACTGCCTGAAGGCTTCCGCTCCGCACTGCTCAGCACAGGAGAGCTTCAGGCTCGAAGGAATTACACAACTCCAACCTCCTGCCACACATGTCATGGCACCAACACAACCATTATTGTACGGATCGCAGGCGCCAGCGAAAAGCTCTTCATCTACGCTTCCATCGCCGTCGTCATCGCAGTTATTACAGAGCTCCGGCCCATGAGCAGAACAGGTTCCAGGAATGAGTTGACCATCCAGGTCACACGACGCGGTTCCCGTTCTCCCGCAAACTGAGCAAGACTGCGTTGACTCACCTGTAAAAGTGCATTCACTCCAATAAGTATTGCAAGTCTGAGTTCCCAAGCACGCGCCAGACGTGCACGTGCGAGTGGCTCCCTCCGGAAAGCATGCGGCATATGACGAATTCGGAAATAGCGAAAGAGCCAGAAAAACCACTACACCTGTGCGTATGACCTGAACGAACCGACACCACATATGATACACCCTCAAGTCCCGAGCCAACGTGACCACTCTTCGACAAATAGAGCATGCCGCACGGAGATTGTCAGGGCGGTGCAGGGGCTTGTCCCCATTGCTCTACCGACCACGACGCCGATTTGAGACGCCGAGTCTCTCTTGGTTCCCACCCGGAGTTCATCCCGAGCGGGACGCGGCTGTTCTTGTCTCGCGCAGCAAGACAGACAATCTGGCGGAGCAAGGAGCCCCCGCTCAGCTCAAAGCGTCGACCCAGGTCCTCAACGTTGGAGAAGCCTGGGCTTCGCCTCGCACGCCGGGCTCCGCGTCCAGGAGCAATGTATGGAAGCCTCGGGCTTCCAATCCCTTGCACATCTCCGCGCGGACCTGTGCATCCGACGCGAACAGGATGCAGCCGTCGCCACCGCCGGCGCCGGACAGCTTCCCCGCCGCGCCGTAGGTCGCCGCCAACGCCAGCACGCGGCGCATGCCTTCCGTCTCCAGCGGCCCCATCTCTAGCAGCAGTGAGTGCTGCGCCTTCACAGCCTCGGAGAAGGCCCGGAAGTCACCGCCGCTCAGCCCTTCTTCAATCGCGTGGCCCAGCGTGTCCGAGCGCTCCACGAAGCGCTGGCGGCCCGCCGCCTCCAGCCGCGCCTCCACCTGGCCAATCAGCAACCGCGTCGAGGCGCTCTCGCCGGTGAAGGCATACGCCATGGACACCTGTGGCGCGGGCAGGCGCCACACGTCCACTGACGGAGACTCCGCCAGCGCCGCGCGCAACCGCCCGGCGTTGCTCGCCTCCATCAGCGGCGCCACGTCGTAGCGCCGGTAGCGCAGCGCGCCGCCAGCGAAGCTCGTCGCCACGTCCCCGCCGCTGCCCTTCCCACCCTGCCCCAGCGTGTGCGCCAGCAGCGCCAGCTTGAGCGCGTCGAAGCGCTCCTCCAGCACGTAACGCGCGGCTTCCGCCGCCAGCACCGTCGCGCACGCGCTGCCGCCCATGCCCAGCTTCTGCCCGTTTGGCCCCACCGCGGACGGCGCCACCGCCAGGTCGAATCCCTGACTCGCGCGTCCATGGGCGCGAAGCGCTTCATCCAGCGTCCTCGCCACGAAGGAGAACCCCGCCGGGACGTCACGCTCCCAGCGCACACCCAGCGGCGTGGTGCTCCCCGCGAGCGTCCCCTCTTCCAGGCACACGTGCACGCGGGTATCCGCGCGACGGCGGACATACGCGGCGGTGCGAGGCGCCACCGCGGTCAGCCGCGCCACCCCGCCCCACAGCACGGCGTACTCCCCGGAGAGGAACAGCTTCCCCGGGGCGGAGAGGGCGCGCTCCATCAGAAGAGGTGCTCCGCCTTCAGCTCCGCGTCGCCGCCGGGCACGCAGCGAATCACGTCCACCGCGCCACACGCGCGGGCCAGCGCCTCCGCGGCCACCTCGTGCGTGGCGTCCGTCAGCAGCACCGGGTTCGGCCCGGCGTCCAGCGTGAACCACACCGGGATGCCCTTCTTGCGCTGCTCCTTCAGGTGCTGGATGAGCGCCAGCGTTCCGGCGTTCATGTAGCTCAGCGGCGGGTTCGCGGCGAAGGCCGTCGCGTGCATGCGCCACGCGTTCCGCTCACACAGCTCGCCCAGGGCCTGCAGGTCGCGCCGGGCGATGTGCTCACGCGCATGCGCCACCTCCAGCTCCGCGTCCTTCACCCACGCCGGGTAGTACGGGCTGGTGTCCACCGTGTGCTTCATCCCGTCGCGCGACTTCACCTCTTTCTCGCCGCGGTCCAGGATGGCCACCACCATGCGCATGTCCGGCCAGTGGGCCGCGTCGAAGCGCTGCACCGCGAAGCTGTCCTCACCGTCGGTGCGCTCGCCGCGCTGCCACTCGCAGAAGCCGCCCTGCACGCTCCGGCACGCGGAGCCGCTGCCCATTCGCGCCAGGATGCTGGCCGCGCGAGGCTCAGACGGCAGGCCCGCCGCCGCGCGCCCCGCCACCGCCAGCGCCGCGAAGCCCGCCGCGCTGCTGGCCAGCCCCGCCGCCATGGGGAAGTCCCCGCGCGACACCACCTTCACCGGCCCCAGCGCGCCCTTCGCCTGGGAGCGCACCACGTCCAGCAGGCGCAGCACGCGGTCGCGCTCGCTGCCCTTCGCGGTGTGTCCATTGAGTTCCACCTGATCGCTCGCCGCGCCGAACTCCACCGTCGTCGTCACCGACAGTGGAGACAGCGTGAGGGACAGGCTGGACTGGTGCGGCAGAACCAACGCGTCATCCCGCTTCCCCCAGTACTTCACCAGGGCGATGTTGGGATGCGCCAGAGCAGTGGCTTTCATGGGAACACTCACGACGCCCGCGGACCCGCGAGCTGGCTGCAGAAGCAGCGCACGCCCATCCGGGTGAGCTTCGTCACCACGGGCTTGGGCTCGAGGAACAGGCCAATGACGGCCCCACCATCTCCACCGGCCCCGGTGAGCTTGGCGCCCAGCGCCCCCAGCTCCCGCAACCGGTACACCATCTCTTCCAAAGGCGGCGATGACAGCCCCAGCGCCGCCAGCAGGCCCTGGTTGACGTTCATCGCGTCGCCCAGCGCCTCCAGCTCCCCCGCCTCCACCGCCTTCGCGCCCTCCGAGGACACCCGTCCAATCTCCGCGAACAGGCGCTCGTAGCGCGACGGCCAGCGAGCCTGCCGCTCCCGCAGCGCGCCCACCGTCTTCTTCGTGGGGCTGCGCTCACCCGCGAGCGCCACCACCACGTGCAGGGGCTTGGGGCTGCTCACCACCTGCCCCGTCCCCCTGACGGCCCCCGGCTTGCGCCGGTAGAGGACGAGCTGCTCTGTCGCGCTGGTGGTGTGGTCCACGCCGGACGGCGTGCCGTGGAACTCCTGTTCCATCTGCCACGCCACCCGCGCCGCGTCCTTCGGCGTGGGCACCTTCCCCGCCGCCTGGAGCAGCAGCCGCGCGCACGCGACCGACAGCGCCGCCGAGCTGCCCAGCCCCACCGCCAGCGGCAGGTCCGCCTCCAGCGACACCTTCACCGGAGGCGCACCCGTCGCCTCCGCCGCCCGGGCGAAGGCCGCCGTGAGCTGCGCACGCTGCAAGCGGTTGAGCGCGGGAGGCAGCGCGAGCTGGCATGCCTTCGCCGGCACGGCGCGCGCCGTCACGCCCTGGACGAGCGGTCCGGCCAGGGCCGGATGCCCATACACGACGCTGTGCTCACCCAGCAGGATGACCTTGCCGGCGCCGAAGGCCGACAGTGACTCGGATTGAGGGGCCACGGCGTCAGACGTTCGTGCCGGTCGCGGCCGCGGCATCCTCGGCGGGGAGGCTGGCCAGCAGCTCGCGGGCCTTCTCCACCTTGACGTGTCCAGCCTTCACGAGGAGGTTGGCGATCTTCTCCACCCAGTCGCCGCGCGCGCCCGCCGTCACCGCCACGCACCGCGCGTGCAGGGCCATGTGGCCCTTCTGGATGCCCACGCTGCCCAGCGCCCGGAGCGCCGCGAAGTTCTGCGCCAGCCCCACCGCCGCGAACACCATGGACAGCTCGCGCACGCTGTCGGTCTGCATCAGCTTGAGCGCCATCTGCACGCCGGGGTGGACCTTGATGGGCCCGCCCACCGTGCCCAGCGCCATGGGCAGCTCGATGCGGCCCACCAGGTGTCCCTCTTCCAGGTACCAGGTGGACAGCGGCCGGTACTGACCGTTGCGGCAGGCGAACGCATGCGCGCCCGCTTCGATGGCGCGCCAATCCTGACCGGTGGCGATGGCCACCGCGTCGATACCGTTCATCACGCCCTTGTTGTGCGTGGCCGCGCGGTACGGGTCCGCCTCGGCGAAGCGGCTGGCCTGGGCGATGCCCTCGGCAATCGCCTCACCCGGCATCTCGAAGTCCGCCAGCAGCGGCACCGGGATGCGGCACATGGCGCGCGCCAGCCGGCGGTCCGCCAGGTTGGAGAGGATGCGCAGGTACACCTTGCCGCCGGTAATCTGCTCGATGAGCGGCGCCACGCCCTCCGCCATGGTGTTGATGAGGTTGGCCCCCATCGCCTCCTGGGCGTCGATGATGAGGTGGACGATGAGCAGCGGCTCGCCGCGCGGGCCCTCCGGGGCCGGCAGCACGCGCACCTCGACGTCCTTCGCCCCGCCGCCGCGCGCCACCATCGACGGGTGGAAGCTGTTGGCCAGCGCGAGGAGCTGCTCCTTGTGCGCCAGGATGCGCTCGGTGGCCACGGTGGGGTCGCCGTAGCGCGACACCTGCACCTGACCAATCATCAGCGACGGGTCCGCCTCACCGATGAAGCCGCCCGCCTCGCGCACGATCTTCGCCGCGAAGGACACCGCCGCCACCACGGAGGGCTCCTCCACCGCCATGGGCACCAGGTAGTCGCGCCCGTTGACCTGGAGGTTGAGCCCCAGGCCCAGCGGCAGGGAGAAGGTCCCCACCGCGTTCTCGATCATCTGGTTCGCCAGGACGGGCTGGAGCGCCTCCGAGCCGAACAGTTGCTGAAGGTCCTCGGGCGTCAGCCGGAACATCCGGGAGAGGTGCGCGTGGCGCTCCTCCATTGGCAGCTTGTGGAACCCGGGGAGCCGGGACGTCACGGTGTCAGACATGTTCTTCCTTCCAAACGTCGGCGTGGCCACCCTCTACAGCGCCGCCAACCAGTCCTTCAACTCTCCGGTGACCACCCGGGGCCGCTGTCTCAGTTCAGCGCAGCTTCTGCTTCCAGTCAGGATGAGCGCCTTCCGCAGCCCGCCCAGGATGACTTCCAGCGCCGCCTCCGCCCCGGGAAGGCCGCCCGCCTGCTGCGCGCGGAACAGCGGCAGCGCCATGCCGGCCAGGTCCGCGCCCAGCGCCAGCACCTTGGCGGCATCCAGCCCCGTGCGAAGCCCACCGCTGGCCACCAGGCGCAGGTCGGCGCCCACGGCCCGCCGCACGCTCGCCAGGGCCGCCGCGGTGGGGATGCCCCAGGCGCTGAACTCGGCGCCCAGCTGCGCCTGCGCGCCCGACGCGCGGAGCTGCTCCACGCGCACCCAGGACGTCCCGCCCAGTCCGGAGACGTCGATGTTCCGCACGCCCAGGTCCGCCAGCCGCCGGGCGACCTCCGGGCCGATGCCGCACCCCGTCTCCTTCACGAGCAGCCGGTCGCCAAAGGCGCGCACCAGCAGCTCCACCACGCGGTAGCCGCCCCGGAAGTCGCGGTCACCCTCCGGCTGCGTGAGCTCCTGGCCGGCGTTGAGGTGCAGGGCCAGCCCGTCCGCGCCGATGCCGTCCACGAGCCGGCGCGTGCCATCCACGCCCAGCTGGATGGCCTGGAACATGCCGATGTTGCCCAGCAGCGCCACCGTGGGCGCCACCTGCCGCACCTGGAACGAGGCGGTCCGAGACGCGTCCTCCGACATGGCGCGCTGGCTGCCGACGCCGAAGGCCAGGCCGTGCGCCTCCGCGAGCTGCGCCAGGTCGCGGTTCACCGCGCCCGCGCGCTCAGTGCCTCCCGTCATCCCCGTGACGAGCAGCGGGTAGCGGAGCTGCTTGCCCAGGAACGGCGTGGACAGGTCCACGTCGTCGGCCGCCATCTCCGGCATCGCGCAGTGGACCAGCTTCACGCATTCGAGCAGCGTGCTGTTCCCCGTGGGCTCGACATCACCCGTGGCGCAAAGGTCGAGATGTGCATCCTTGCGTCTGGCTGTGAGGTCGTCGCCCATCTCGCTGGATTCCGGTCTGCCCCCGTGTTGCCGAGGCCTGTAAGTGCCTGAATGACCGGAGTTTCCTAGCAAGTGCTACGGCCAAGGCGCAAGCCCAAGGGCCCGAGCGGCCACGCTCGCCGTGCGAGTGGACGATGCCGCCTTTTGAGCGGTATGAGCCTCGCGTGAGCGCCCCTCCGACCCACGTGGTTGTCTTCCTCCACAGCGGTGACTACGACCGCGTGCACCAGGGGCTGTCCATCGCCGCCGCGGCCGTGGCGTCGGGCCGCAGGGTGGAGGTGTACCTCTTCTGGTGGGCACTGGAGCGCTTCCTCGATGGCGCGCTCGACGAACCAGACTTCATGGGTCGCGATGACGTCACGGACCGCTTCGAATCACGCGGCATGCCCACGTTGCGCGCGTTGCTCGCACACCTGACCGACTCCGGGCTCCTCACGCTCGCCGGGTGTACGGGCTCGCTCGGCGCCCTGGGCGCCGAGGCCCGGGCGGACACGAGCGTCATTCCCCTATGGCTGGGCTGGAGCGCCATCCTCCAGCGGACCGCGGGCGTCACGGACCGCTTCTACCTCTGAGGCGAAGCGGCCTGCGCCTGCGGCGCCGTCCTCGCGTCACATGGATAGCTTGAAGCCCAGGATGAAGGTGCGAGGCGCGTTGGGCCGCGCTCCGTAGGGCCGCCGCGACACGATGACCTGCTCATCCAGGATGTTGCGCGCGCTCAGGTACAGCTGCCCCCAGCGGGAGAAGTTCCAGTTCGCGTTGACGTCGAACGTCAGCAACGCGCCCGTCAGCTCGCCCGGCGGCGCCTCGCCCTGCCCCGCCTGCTCGCGCATGGTGTCCACGTAGAAGGCGCTCAGGGCCAGGCCGCCAAAGGCCGTCTCCACGCCCGCGGTGGCGTAGAGCTGGTGCCTCGGCACATAGGGCAGCTCGTCGCCCGCGCGCACGTTGCCGAACTGCGGGTCCGCCGAGTGGAAGTCCTCGCGCAGCCGCGTGCGCGTGAAGGTGTACGACAGCGAGACGGGGAACGTCACTCCGCCGCCCGGACGGAAGGTCTTCTCGCCGAAGACCTCCACGCCATAGATGTACGCCTTGCCCGCGTCCGTCTGCCGGTCGAGGTTCTCGTTGAGGCAGCCGCTGGAGAACGTGCAGATGTCGGTGAGGTTCGAGTAGTCGTTGAAGAAGCCCACCACCTCAAGGCGCTCTCCGCGGCGCGTCCACCTGGCGCCGGCCTCGTAGTTGATGCTCTTCTCCGGCAGCACCGCGTCCGGCTGGCCGGGCGCCGGTGGTGAAAAGCCGCGGTAGGCGCCCGCGAACAGGCCCAGCTCCCGCGTCAGCGCGCCGTAGACGCCCATGCCCGGCATGAGGACCTCGAGCGCGCCGCGAGACTCGGTATCCGTCAGCCGGTCCATGGAGTGCGAGCGGATGAGCTCCAGCCTGATGCCGGGCGTCAGCACCAGCGGCCCCCAGGCGATGGCGTCCGTGACGTGCAGGGCCACTGCGTGCGTGGAGTCCTTGTTGTTGGCCGTGGTGTAGGTGGGCTCGTTCGTCTGGACGAGCCGGCCGCCCTGCATGAGGAAGGCATCCTCCGTGTGGAGCCGGTCGATGCTGTCGAAGTGGTAGCGGGCCCCGACCTCGACGCTGTGGCTCAGCGGCCCCGTGGTGGCGCTCCAGCGCGCCACGCTCTGGATGCCCTGGGACACGAAGGTCCGGTCATTGGGGCCGATGAGCAGCGCGTCCTGGGACGAGGAGCTGTCGAGCTCCCCGGTGAGCACACCGTAGTAGATGGCGTTGCGCGCGCTCGTCGGGTCCGCGAGCACGCTGGCGATGGAGGCGCCCCGGAAGCGGTTCACCTTGCGCCAGACCCGCGCCAGGTCATGGCGGTAGACCGAGGTCGTCACCGCCAGGGTGCCCGCCTCCAGCACGTGGCTGAGCACGGCCTGCGTGCGGTGCCACTTCATGTGGTCCAGGGCGCTGGCCACGTAGCGCCGCAGCGGCCGCGCCTCGAAGTCCGCGTCGCTCAGGCCGAGGTAGGTCTCGTTCGAGTCCTCGTCGGAGTAGCCGAGCTTGAGCTGGAGCGTCTGGCGGACCGGGCCCTCGGGGACGAGCAGGTAACGGCCCTTGGCCATCCACTCGTTGCGGGTGAAGCCGGTGTTGCCGCCCACCGTGTCCAGCTCCTTGAAGCCGTCGCTGCGCAGGTGCACACCCTCCAACAGGAAGCCCGCGCGCTCGGTGCTCGCGCCGAACGCGCCATGGGCCTTGCCGTAGAGGTAGCCGCCGCCGGCCACGTCCAGCCAGATGGACTCGGCCGCCGGGATGTCCCGGGTGATGAACTCCACGGAGCCGCCCACCGTCTGCGGCCCCTGCTGGATGGCCGAGGGGCCCTTGAGCACGCGGATGCTCTGCATGCGCGTGGCGAGGGGGAAGTAGTAGGCCGCGGGCGCGGAGTACGGCGCGGGGCCGAAGAGGACACCGTCCTCCAGCAGCGTCACCTTCTTGCTGCGGTCCGGGTTGACGCCGCGGAGGCCCACGTTCGGGCGCAGGCCGAAGCCGTCCTCGCCCCGGGCGTATACCCCGGGCACCGTCTGGAGGATGGCGGCCGGGTCGTCCCGCTCGAAGCGCTCCAGCTGCGAGGGCTTCAGCACGTGGATGGAGCCGCTCGTGCGCGCCTCCGACGTGCCCACCACCACGCTCTCGAACTTCTTCTCGACGGCCGCCGGGGAAGGCTCCAGCACGAGCGGCTCGCCCGCGGGGGCCTCGGCGGCCAGCGGCGCGTCGCCCGCGGGCTCCCCGCCAGTCTCCGAGGGCTCCTGGACTCCCGCCGTGGCCTCCGGCGTCGGCTCCGAAGGGGGCTCGCTCTCCTCCGCCCCCTGCTGGGCCGGCGAGGGAAGGTCGACCGCGTCCGGCACCTGAGCCGGCTCGGGGGCCGCAATGGCCTCCTGGGTCTGGGCTGGCTCGGACTGCGCCGCGGCCGGGGATGCCCACGCCAGCAAGAGCGCCGGAAGTGTCCAGCTCCGCGCCCGCATCAACTCGTGCTCGAACAGTGCCATCTGAAGCGTATCGACCTTGTCTCGACAGGGATGTCCGACGACTCGAGAAAACCAGAAGCCGGGGTGGAGCGCCGCCCGCGCGCGGCCCTCCCCTCCCCGGCTCCGGCTTCTGAACGACTGCCGCTGCTACCGCTTCTCGATGGGGCCCGCCACCACGATCTTTCCATCCGACTGGATGGCGATGCCGCGAGCGGTCTCCTCGGTCTCCGCCGTCACGACGTTGAGCGTCGCGATGCCGCCGGTGCCGAAGGACGTGTCCAGGTTGCCCGCCGTGGTGAAGCGCGCCACGACCATCCGGTTGTCACCGTCCTCGGTCACGAAGCCCGCCGCATAGATGCGGTTGGACGTGTCGAAGGTGACGGCCCAGAAGCGGTCGTTCTCCGTGGTGGAGATGGGCGTGGCCTTGTGCATCTCCAGGCCCGTGTCACCCGTCGGGATGACCAGCAGGACGGCGTCGTCGTTCTGGTTGCCGCCCGCGCGGTAGCCCACCGCGGCGACCCACTTGCCGTCCGGCGAGAGGGCCGCGCCGAAGAAGGCCTGGTCCGGGCGGTCGAAGTCGTACGTCCGGTAGCCCTCCGGCGCGAAGTTCGTATCCGGCTGGCCGTCCGGCGTCAGCATCAGGACGAGGGCGTCGGTGTTCTGCGCCCCCAGCGTGGCGCTGCCCACGGTGCACACGCGGTCATCGTCCAGGACGACCAGGTGACGGCCACGGTCGTTGTCACCCGCCAGGTCCAGCACCACGGAGCCGCCCGTGCCCCACGTCGGGTCCAGCTCGCCGGTCGAGGTGTAGCGGAAGGAGACCAGGTCCACCGCGCCCGTGGACGCGGCGCGGCCATAGCCCGTCGTCACGTAGCTGCCATTGGACTGCATCCCCACGGCGTAGGCCTCGGCCATGCCCCACTCGGGGTTGGCCTCGCTCTGGCCCTGGAACGGCGCGGAGGTGACGACCCCCTTCCAGCCGAAGCTCTCGTCCGCCTTGCCGTCGTCATTCAGGCGCTGCAGCACGATGCGGTTGGAGGACTGCGACCCCACCCCCGTGGGCATGGGCGTGTAGCCCGACGCCACGATCTTGCCGTCCGGCTGGATGAGGCCGTTGCGCATGCCGTCATTCAGGTTTGACACGTTGAGGATGCTGAAGCCGTTGGGCGTCTCGCCCGAGCCGAACGTCGTGTCCAGCGCGCCCGCCGCGGTGAGCCGGGCCACCACGCGGTCGGTGTCCGTGCGCGCGCCGTCTCCGCGCTTGCTGCCGAACAGGACGATGCGGTCGGAGGCGTCCACCTTCACGTCCCACACGGAGTCACGCGTGCCGTCGCGGCCCGCGCCGAAGTCCACGTGCGTGATGCCAGCCGCTCCAAACGTGGTGTCGAGCGTACCATCCGCGTTGAACCGGACCACCGCGATGTCGCTGTCCGGCGCCCCCGAGCCCGCGTCGGGAGAGGGGTCCGTGCCCGCGTCCGTGCCGGCGTCCGTGTCGGTGCCGGCATCGGGGGTGGGCTTGTCGTCATCGCCACAGCCCGTCAGGCACGCCAGCGTGAGCGCCAGGGCGGCGCCACGCACCAGGAAGCTGCGGTGCTTCACCGTCTTCAACATGATGGTCTTCCCCTCCTCGGATATTTCTCGAACTGCAAACGATAATCGTTATCAGTTTCTACGTGCCGCCTCCTACTCCGGAAGCGCACGGCGGGTCAACACTCAACCTGTGGAAACCCACACGCTCTCCGGTGAAGAATCTTGAAGTTGATTGTCATTAACAACTTCGCCGTGCTAGCGAGCGCGCCATGAACACCGAGTCGTCGCGCCCCCTCTCCGCCCTGCGTGCGAGCGCCTTCGCGCTCGTGGTCCCCGCCCTCCTCTCGCTGTCGGCCTGCAAGTCGGACAACCCGACCCCTCCGGACGCGGGCACCGACACGCCCAACGACACGGTGGCCGCGACGCGTGCGGCGCTGCTGGAGTCGACGGGAGCGTGCGTGCTGCGGACGGCGCGCGAGTTCCAGACGGCGGCCACCGCGCTGGAGACCGCGGCCACCGCGCATGCGGCGACGCCGGACGCCTCCACGCGCGACGCGGCCCGAGCCGCGTACCACCAGGCCATGGACGCGTGGCAGGTGGCGGAGGTGATGCAGGTCGGTCCGGCCGCGCCCCGCGGCCTCCCAGGCGGCGCGGAGATTCGCGACAACGTCTACTCGTGGCCCCTGGTCAGCCGGTGCGCCATCGAGGAGCAGCTCGTCAGCCGCAGCTACGAGGCGGCGGGCTTCGAGAACTCGCTGGTGAGCCGCCGCGGCCTGTTCGCGCTGGAGTACCTGCTCTTCTTCGAGGGCGAGGACACCGCCTGCCCCAGCACGTCCGCCATCGTGTCCCAGGGGACCTGGGCGGCGCTGTCCGCGGACGAGCGCGCCGCGCGCAAGCGGGCGTATGCCGCCGTGGTGGCGGCCGACATCCACCGCCGCGCGGAGGCGCTGGTGAACGCGTGGGCCGCGGACCAGGGCAACTTCGCCCGGACGCTGGCGACGGCCGGCTCCGGCAACCCCGTGTACCCGACGACGCAGGCAGCGCTGAACTCCGTGAGCGACGCGATGTTCTACCTGGAGCGCGACGTGAAGGACCTCAAGCTGGCGCGTCCGCTGGCGCTGCGCGACTGCGCCACGGCCACCTGCCCCGAGCACCTGGAGTCGCAGTTCGCCGCGCGCTCGAAGGCGAACATCCGGGCCAACCTGGTGGGCTACCGGCGCCTGACGGAAGGCTGCGGCGAGGGCTTCTCGGGCACGGGCTTCGATGACCTGCTGGAGGCCTCGGGCGCCGACGCGCTGGCGGCGAAGCTGCGCGAGCGCAACGCGGCGGCGGCGGCCGGCATCGAGGCGGTGCCGGGAGACGACCTGGCGCAGACGCTGGCCCAGGACAAGCCCGCCGCGCGCGCGCTGTATGAAGTGGTCAAGAACGTGACGGACGTGCTCAAGACGGAGCTCGTCACCGTGCTGGACCTGGAGCTGCCCCAGTCCGTCGAGGGGGACAATGACTGAGGTGGCGACCGGCGAGCCCCCCATGTCCGAGCGCCTCTGGAAGGCCCTGCTGGCCCCGCGCGACATCGCGGCGCTGGCGGTGTTCCGCGTGGCGCTCGGGCTGCTCGTCAGCGTGTCGGCGGTCCGGTTCCTCGCGCATGGGTGGGTGGACGTGCTGTTCACCCGCCCGCGCTTCCACTTCACGTACTGGGGCTTCGGCTGGGTGCCCGCGCTCCCGGCGCCGTGGATGCACGCCGTCTTCGCGCTGCTGGCCCTGCTCGGGCTGTGCGTGGCGGCGGGCCTGTTCTACCGCGTGGCGGTGGCCCTGCTGTTCTTCACCTTCACCTACGTCCAGCTGGTGGACGTCAGCAACTACCTCAACCACTACTACCTGGTGAGCCTGCTGCTGGGGCTGATGTTCTTCGTGCCAGCGCACCGTGCCTTCTCGGTGGACGCGTGGCGCAGGCCCGCGCTGCGCAGCGACTGGCTGCCCGGCTGGTGCACGCTGCTGCTGCGCTTCCAGGTCGGGGTGGTGTACGTCTTCGCCGGGCTGGCGAAGCTGACCGGTGACTGGCTGCTGCATGCCCAGCCGCTCAGCATCTGGCTGTCGGCGAGGACGAGCCTTCCCGTGCTCGGCCCCGTGCTCGATGAGCGCTGGGTCGCCTATATCGCGGCCTGGGCGGGCTTCCTCTTCGACACCACCATCGTCGCCTTCCTGCTCACGCGGAAGCTGCGGCCCTTCGCGTATGTGGTCGTGCTCGGCTTCCACGCGGCCACGTCCGCGCTGTTCCCCATTGGCATGTTCCCGGTCATCATGGTCACCGGGGCGCTCGTGTTCTTCGATTCTTCATGGCCCCGGCGGCTGCTTCACGGCGTGCGCGCCCGCGTCATGCGTGACGCCATGCCTCCGGCTTCCAAGGAGGCTCCCACGGCGCCCTCCTGGACCGCGCCAGGCTGGAAGGGACGCACCGCCCTGGGGCTCGCCGTGGCCTATCTCGTCATCCAGGTCGCCGTCCCCCTCCGCACCCACCTCTATGGCGGCAACGTCCTGTGGCACGAGCAGGGCATGCGCTTCTCCTGGCGGGTGATGGCGCGAGAGAAGAACGGCAGCGTGACGTTCATCGTCCGCGACCCGGCATCGGACCGGGAGTGGCATGTCGCGCCCAGCCAGTACCTGACGCGCCTCCAGGAGCGGGAGATGTCGGTGCAGCCCGACCTCATCCTCCAACTCGCGCGGCGCATCGCGCTGGACTTCGAGGCGCGGGGCCAGGGCCCCGTGCAGGTCCACGCGGAGGCGTACGTGTCGCTCAACGGGCGCCCGGCGGAGCTGCTGTTGGATCCGGACGTCGACCTCGCACGGGAGGTCGATGGGCTGGCGCCCAAGCACTGGATTCGCCCTGCCCCGGCCTCACCGCCCATCCGCCTGCGCTCGCCCCTGCGCGCCGCGACGGCCGAGCGTCCGTAGGCCCTCATGCCCCCCGGCACGGCTCCACGCCCGGAGCCGCGCCCGCGCCCTCGATGCGCCCGCCCAAGCCATGCGCCCTCGCGGGCGGTGGCCCAATACGGAGCGCATGGCATGCGCGAGCGCCCGCCTCCCCCCTGGCCCACCTTCCGAAATGCGCCGTCCCAGCGGGCGCGGCCCTCCTTCATTGCCGCGTCCGCACGCCTGTTTACGTTTCCACGAGGCCCCCTCGGGCCAGGAGACGAGACTGCCATGGCGCGCACCGACACCTACGATTCCCCCGGGAGCCAGACGAGCCGGCCGGCACTGCATGGCGGTGGAGGGGGGCACCGGCTGGGCAACGCCCTGAAGACGACCGTACTGCTGGCCGGCCTGACGGCGCTGGTGCTCGTCATCGGCGACCGGCTGGGCGGCTCCCAGGGGCTGCTGTTCGCGGGCCTCTTCGCGGTCGTGATGAACTTCGGCTCCTACTGGTTCAGCGACCGGATTGCCCTGGCCATCCACGGCGCGCAGCCGCTGCCCTACGAGCAGGCGCCCTGGCTGCATGAAATGGTGGAGCGGTTGGCGGCCCGCGCGGGCATGCCGAAGCCCAAGGTCTACCTCCTCCCCACTGCGGCCCCCAACGCCTTCGCCACCGGCCGCAACCCCAGCCACGCGGCCGTCGCGGTGACGGCGGGGCTGCTGAACCTCCTCGACCGGCGCGAGCTGGAGGGTGTGCTGGCCCACGAGCTGGGCCACGTGCGCAACCGGGACACGCTCATCGGAACGGTGGCGGCCACCCTCGCCGGCATCATCAGCTACGCGGCGCAGATGCTGTTCTGGTTCGGCGGCACCATGCTCAGCCGGGGCGACAGCGACGAGCGCGGCGGCCTGGGCAGCGCCTTCGCCAACCTGGGCCTGCTCCTGGTGGCCCCCATCGCCGCCACCCTGCTGCAGCTGGCCGTCAGCCGCTCCCGGGAGTACGGCGCGGACCAGACGGGCGCCGAGCTGGCGGGCGACCCGGATGCGCTCGCGAACGCCCTGTTGAAGCTGGAGCGCGGCGCCGAGGCCATCCCCTATGACAAGGCCCCCGCCACCTCCCATCTCTTCATCGTCAACCCGCTCCACCGGGGAGGGGTGATGGCGCTGTTCTCCACCCACCCGCCCATCCCCGAGCGGGTGCGGCGCCTGCGGGAGATGGCCGCGCGGGCGGGCACCCGGGGCGGCGGACGGGGCGGCTGGGAGTACGCCTACTGACGCGGCGGGCAGCCGCCAACGCCAGCCAGGCTCCTGCCCGCAGGCCCCAGAGTGAAGCAAGGCACGTCCAACAGTGGACCCTTGACGCGCCAGGGGCTGACGGTAGGCTGCCCCGCTTTTTGCATTTCCCCGTGGAGGTCGTTCCCGTGCTGGTCCTGGTCTTCGCCCTTGCTGTCGGGCTCGCCATCTCGCTGTATTTCAATATCTTCGCCGGCCCCAAGCACGCCGCGCTCCCCTCGCCCACCGCATCGGCCACGCCCCGCGCCGAGCTGGTGACGGACGCCCAGGCGCGAGCCAAGGCCGAGGCGGAGATCCAGCGCAAGCAGAAGGAGCTGGATGAGCAGCGCGCCCAGTTTCAGGAGGTGAAGGAGCAGCTGAAGCAGGCCAAGCGCAAGCTCTACGAGCAGAAGGAGGCCGACAAGGGCGCCCAGGACCTGGCCAAGGCGCGCGCCGAGGTGGAGCGCAACGCCTCCGCGCAGCTCGAGCGGACCCGCGAGGAGCTGTCCCACGCCTTGGTGGAGAACCAGCGGCTGAAGTCGGAGCTGGAGGCCAAGGGTCGCCGTCCGCAGCCCGCGGCGCCGGCTCCCGCCCCCACGCCCGCGCCCGTCGCGCAGGTGGCCGCCCCCGCCCAGGAGGGCGAGGCCGTCATCGCCGCCGTGGTGCCGGTGGTGCCCACCGCGACGGAGACGGTGCCACAGGAGCGTGGCCAGCGCCGCTACCGCGAGCTGAATGACGCCGACCGCGAGAAGATGGATCGGCTGGAGCACACGGCGAACAAGGAGCGCAGCCGCGCGGCGGAGCTGGAGAAGGAGCTGCGCCGGGTGAAGGGCCGCAACGAGACGCAGCAGCGCGTCTACGCCGCCACCAAGCACGACCTGGACCTGAGCCGCGACAAGTACAAGGCCCTGGAGAAGCGCCTCAACCGCACGCTGCTGGAGCGCGACCTGCTCCGCCGGGCCATCAAGGACCTGGAGAAGAAGACGGGCATGCTCGCCGACCGCACGGAGCTGACGCCCGAGGAGATGGCCGCCAGCGACCAGCGCACCGAGGAGACCTCGCGCGTGCGCGCCGAGGTGGAGGCCCAGGCCGCCGCCACCACCGCGCAGCCCGAGGGCACGCCCGACACCGTGCAGGCCGCCTCCGAGAGCGCGCCGGCCGACACGGAGTCCAAGCCCGCACAGGCCTGACACAGCCGCCCACCCACGGGCAGGACGAAGGGCTCGGCATCCTGGAGGACCTCCAGGGCCGGGCCCTTCTCCATTTCAGCGGCTCACGCGCCGGAGCCGCCGCAGCCATCCGAGGGGAGCAGACCGCGGGACTGGAGGAGCCCCGCCTGCAGCTTCACCATGAGGCGCTGGAGCTCCGCCATCTCTTTCGCCGTCAGGTAGCGGAGCAACTCCTCGTCCATCCACACCAGTGCGTCGCGGAGCAGCTTCAGCTCGGCCCGCCCCGCGGACGACAGCTCCAGGCGCACACACCGCCGGTCATCACCCGTCGTGCGGCTGACGAGCCCATCCTCTTCCAGCCGCGCCACGAGCCGGCTCACCGCGGGTGCGTCCACCAGCAGCCGCTCCGCGATGGCAGCCTGGCTGCGCGCGCCCTCGGCAATGGACTTCAGCGCCAGCAACTGCATGAAGGGCCTGCTCGTCTGTTCGCCGAGCCGCTCTGCGATGAGGCGGCGGATCGTGCGACGCAGGGAGGCCATCTGCTCCGCCACAGTCATCTCACTCCAAAGATGGTTGCAGACTACAACTGTTGTCAATTACATCGACCGGCGCTTTTCGTCCCAACGGGGGGAAGATTTCAGCCCACACGCAGTTCTCTCCATTCCTCCTCCTGGTATGGCATCCCCTTCCGTCATTCTCATGGCGCTCGTCGCGGCGTCGACGCTGACCGAGCCGTCATCGTCCATCCCAGCGCCCGTCCCCTTCCAACCGAAGGTGGAGGACGCGATGCTCACCCCGGTCGCCCCCGCCCAGCGGCAGGTCTCGACATGGGATGAGGCCCTTGCCCTCCTGCGGGAGCGCTCCACGAACCTCCGGACGGCCGAGGCCGGCGTCGAGCGCGCCGCGGGCCGCTCACGGCAGGCCCTGGCCGCGCTGCTGCCCAACGCCCGATTATCGTCCAGCGTCGGCGTCGACCTGCTCAACCCCGACGTCCCCGTCGGCGCGAGTG
>Ga0182745_1001188_pt1 | contig 25644 bp, 21 predicted proteins | sample eDN3rd30CKraftBY_FD_128523 | JGI IMG/M metagenome (GOLD analysis project Ga0182745, IMG submission 128523) | Enriched backyard soil microbial communities from Emeryville, California, USA - eDNA 3rd pass 30_C Kraft BY (version 2) (version 2) | ecosystem: Environmental > Terrestrial > Soil >... | reverse complement strand
CCTGTGGTTCGATTCGAACATCATGCATGGCTCCGGCAACAACATCACGCCGTACCCGCGCTCCAACGTGTTCATGGTGTTCAACAGCGTCGAGAACACCCTCGTCGAGCCGTATGCGGCCCCTGCGCCGCGGCCTGAGCACATCGCGCACCGCGACTTCACGCCGCTGCGCTGAGGCGCGCGTCAGTGACCGGCGTCCGAGACGAGCTTGAGCCCCACGATGCAGCCCACCAGCCCGAGGATGAGCAGCACCTTGACGAGGCTCACCGGCTCCGCGCCGGTCGCCATCGCGATGATGACGGTGAGTGACGCGCCGATGCAACGTCGGAATGCTGCTCGTCCCCAAAAGTCCGTACCGTGTTCTTCGTCCGACTTCACCGTAGCGTTCCACGTCACCGCGTGGCGCGCGTTCCTCCCCCCCCCGAGCGTGCCGGCGAGGGATCGACTGAGCCCGTGTTGGCGCGGCGGCGTGGCAGTCAGCCCGCGGCACTGATCGGCGCGGCGTGTGGATCCGTGCTCGGCGGCGTGCGGTCGAATCGCTCGAGCTCCACCAGTGCCCGGCCTCCGGCACTGCCGTGCGAGAGTCGCGACGCCAGCACGTCGCTCGTGAGCACATTGGGGTTCCCGGCGGTGCACAGCACCCCGTCGCCATCGTCCACTGGGGTGTACCAGGCACCAGTGGCCAGCTCGAGCACCCCGTCGAGGAGGCCAGGGTCGATGCGGGCTCCGGCGAGGCACGCGCCACGCTCATTGAACAATCGAACGGTGTCGCCGTCGGTGATACTGCGGGCCGCGGCGACACTCGGCGACATTCGCACCGGTTCACGACCCTCGATCTTTGCGGCCATAGACACCATGCCGTGATCGAGCTGGCTGTGCAGCCGAGTTCGGGGCTGATTCGCTATGAGCACGAGCGGGTACCGCTCGGCCCTGACGTCGAGGTGACTCTCCGGGGCACCGAGCCAGGTTGCCTGTCCGGGGCAGTCGTCGTAGCCGAAGCTCGCGATCCGCTCGGAGTAGAGTTCGATGCGTCCACTCGGTGTCCGAAGCGGGTCGCGCAGCGGATCGGCCCGGAACTCCTGGAGGAAGACTCGCGGGGCGGGTGTGGGCAGCGTGGTGCGTCCGCTCTCCCAGAATGCGTCGAAGTCCTGCACCCCGATGCCGAGATCGTCGGCCAGCGTTTGCCGCCAGTGGTCGTACATCCAGCGCAGCCACTGGGCTGAGGACCGGCCTTCGGTGAATCGCTCGCGCACGCCGAGTACCTCCGCGATGTCCGCGAAGATGTCATAGTCGTCTCGCGCCTGGCCGAGAGGAGGCACGGCGCGACGCATTGCGATGATGTCGGGATCCGAGCGGGCGGCGCCAATGTCATTTCGCTCGATCGAGGTCGTCACCGGTAGCACGACATCGGCATGCCGGGCGGTCGCCGTCCAGAACGGCTCATGCACGATCAGTGCGCCGAGACCGTCGAGTGCCCCGGCGAATCGGGGCAGGTTCTGGTGGTGGTGGAACGGGTTGCCGCCGGCCCAGTAAACGAGGTCGACCTCGGGATAGCGGTAGGTGCCGCCGTCGTACTGGAACTCTTCACCCGGGTGCAGCAGCATCTCGGTAATCGCCGCGCATGGGATGAACGCATCGACTGGGTTGCGTCCCTGCGGGAACGTCGGCAGTGCCCCCCGGTGATCTGGCTGACCGAGGTCACCCATCGAGCCGAGTCCGTGTGCGAAGCCGCCGCCGTCGAGCCCGATCTGTCCGACGATCGAGGCCAGAGTGAGGGCCGCCCAGACCGGCTGCTCCCCGAACCGGGTCCGCTGCAACGAGTACGAGACGGAAATGAGCGAACGCTGCTCGGTCAGCATCCGCGATAGTTCGACGATGCGGTCGGCGTGGATCCCACTCAGCTCCGCCGCCCATCGTGGCGACTTCGCCACCCCGTCCAGGTCGCCACGCAGGTAGCTGATCACCTGCTCCCCGCCGGTGGTGAACGTGTCGAGGAATCCCCGGTCGTGTCGGTCCTCTTCGACGGCCGCGAAAGCGAGTGCGAGCATGACGGCAACATCCGTGCCCGGCCTGATCGAGAGCCATTCGGCACCAGCAATTCGAGGTGCATCCTCGCGAATCGGGCTCACCGAGACGATGCGCCCGCCCCGTTGACTGAGCTGCGCCAACTGGTCTGGGACCGTGTGCGCGCCGAGACCTCCGGGGGAGACGGATGTATTCTTCATGGGGATACCGCCGAAGGCCAACAGCAGTTCGGTGTGCTCAGCGATATTTGACCAGCTCGTCATCTGGCGGAAGGATTGATTCGCGCCGACGAGGTGTGGCAGCAGCACCATCGAGGCGCCGTGGCTATAGTCGTTCAATGAGGTGGTGTAGCCGCCGCACGAGTTGAGGAATCGGTGGATCTGGCTCTGGGCGTGGTGGAAGCGACCTGCGCTGGCCCAGCCGTATGAGCCCCCGTAGACGCCGCCGGGTCCGAGCCGAGAATGGGTGTCCTGCAACGTCTCGGCGACCAATCGGATCGCCTCATCCCATTCGAGCGGCAGGTAGTCATCTTGACCACGGCCAGTGCGGGCACGAGTCTCATACCAGGATCGGCGCACGTGCGGCTGGCTCACTCTGACGCGACCATCGCGCATCGCGGTCGTGTTGCCGATGAGCTCAGACGGGTGAGTGTCGCGCGCGCTGGCGCGCACCGCGACGATCGCGTCGTCTTCATCGAGGTCCACGACGAATGCGCCCCAATGCGCCAGGTTCTGATGCGAAATTGGCATGGCCCTGCCGATTCTAAGCCTGGAAACACGGGTCGCCAGAGCGCGAGCGCCACCATTTCCGAATGGGGGTCACGTGATCTCCTGCTGGCATCAGCGGTGTCATGTGGCGGGGCGAATGCCTCCGCGATCCGATGGCCGAGACGTATGTAACTTTGGCTATAGCGATCTCCGCAATGCCGATGATTCGAGCCGTTGTCGGCGATCGGGCCGTGTGCGAAGCTCGACAGCACTGAGGTTCTCGGCAGTGTCGGTGGAGACCCCAGGGTCGTCGAAACCCGCGAGAGCACGACCTCACACCACGCGATTCCGTTCGAGTTGTGCTGTCAGGGTGCGTCGTCGCAAGTCCACGTCAATGAAGAAAGGGCTCCACAAGGCATGACTTCCACTTCCACGAATGTCGCAGCTGCCGAAGTGCCGCTCGTCGACAGGCTCCCACTGTTGCGCGAGCGCCGTCGCCCACTCGATTGGATTGTTGGCGGTGCACTCGGGCTGCTCGTGATCTGGGTGATCTGGATCTTCGCGACGAACCCCGCCATGGCGTGGGACGTCGTCGCCACCTATCTCTTCGACAAGCAGGTGCTCGCGGGCCTTGGCGTCACGCTCGGACTGACCGCGGTGGCCATGACGATCGGTCTCGTCATCGCAGTGGTCCTCGCTGCCATGCGGCTGTCGAACGTGCCGGTGGCGCAGGCGGTGTCCTTCCTAGTCGTGTGGCTGTTCCGGTCGATCCCGTTGCTCGTCCTGCTGATCCTCGTCTACAACGTCGGGCTCATCTTCCCGTCGTTTGCGATCGGATTCCCAGACCAGCAGCCGTGGCTGAGCGGCAACATACAGGATCTCATCACCCCGTTCGCCGCCGCCGTCATGGCGTTCGCGTTGCATGAGTCGTCGTACTCGTCGGAGATCGTCCGGGCTTCGATCCTGGCGGTGCCGAAGGGGCAGCTCGAGGCGGCCGACTCCCTCGGGATGTCGCCGTGGACGCGTGCCCGACACGTGATCTTCCCCCAGGCGATGCGGGTCGCGATCCCGCCGCTCGCCAACAACGTCGTCGGAATGGTGAAGGGAACGGCGATCGTCGCATTCATCGCCGTCCCCGACCTGCTCTACTCCGTGCAGCGGATCTATAACGCCAACTACGAGGTCATCCCACTGTTACTAGTGGCGACCATCTGGTACCTCGTGATCGTCACGCTGCTGACGATCGGTCAGGCAATGCTCGAACGCCGATTCGGCCAGTCGGCCCGATCGTATGCGAGCCGGACGAAGGGGAGCGCGAAGTGAGCGCACTGCTGGAGATCGACCACGTCTCGAAGCGATTCGGCGACACCGTCATCCTCGATGACATCTCGCTCGAGGTGAGTGAGGGTGAGACGCTGTGCATCATCGGCCCGTCAGGTGCCGGCAAGAGCTCGCTGCTGCGGTGCGTCAACATGCTCGAGGAGTACCAGGCGGGCCAGATCGTCCTCGATGGCGAGTTGCTCTGCTACGAGGCGGCACCCCGAAAGGTGAGCCATGGACAGCCGGTGCACCTCAAGCTGAATAAGCGGGCCCTCGCACGCCAGCGCGCCCGCATCGGCATGGTGTTCCAGCAGTTCAACCTGTTCAGTCACCTCACCGCGATCGAGAATATCTGCGCGGCACCGATCAACGTGCTTGGAGTGCCGCGCCGAGAGGCGATCGCGGAGGCCAGGCATCTGCTCGATCGAGTCGGCCTGGCCGACCGGGGTGATCACTACCCGGGTGAGCTCTCCGGTGGCCAGCAGCAGCGAGTCGCCATCGCTCGTGCGCTCGCCATGCATCCGAAGCTCATGCTGTTCGACGAGCCGACCTCGGCACTCGACCCCGAGCTCGTCAGCGAGGTGCTCGCCGTGATGAAGGCCCTCTCCGAGGAGGGCCAGACCATGATCGTGGTCACGCATGAGATGGGTTTTGCCCGCAACGTGGCCGATCGACTCATCTTTATGGCCGACGCGAAGGTCCAGGAGGTCGGACCGGCGCGGGAAGTCCTCGACAACCCGCAGTCGGCGCGACTTCAGGACTTCCTCGCACGAGTCATGTAGCCAGCAACACCGAGCACAACGAAGGAGTCGTCAATATGAAGCGCGCTGAACTGATCGAGCTCGGAGACCTGTTTTTTGATTCGCTGCGTCGTCACGATGCGAGCGTGCTGCCGTGGGCGCCGGGCGCCGGTTTCTCGGAAAACGGCGTGGTGCTCACCCCGGGTGCCACGCTGTGGCTCACGACCGACGAGGCTCCCGTCTATCGCCGTGATGTGTGCTCGAGCGGTGGTGACGGGCTCGCGATCCAGTCGGTCGTCATCGAGAATGGGCGGCCAGTGCTCGTCAATGCGAGGTTCCGCGTGGATCGCAGCGGTCAGCTGGACGAACTCGAGCTCATCGTGGTGCGCGACAACACGGGGCCGTTCGGCCCGGAGCGGCTGGTCGGCGCCACGGCGCTCGACGTGCCACCCGTAGCCGAGCCCATCAGCGATGCGGAGCTCTGCGAGATCGCCAACGGCTACTTCAACGCGATCGAGGCCGACGACGGGGACCTCGTGCGTTTCACGGCCGACATGACTCGGTTGGAGAACGGTGTGGGGACTGTGAACCAGGACTCGTTCGACGGCCAGTTCTATGACTCGGAGACGGCGTCGTATTCGGCGTCGCAGCAACTCGACAACGGGATGTTCGGCTACATCACCCGCGTCCGCGGGCGCCGGTTCCACACGGTCGACGTCGATCGCGGGCTCGTGGGTGCGACGGTCTTCTTCGATCACCGTGGCGACGTGCTCAGTGCGTTAGGCAAGGACGGGCAGACGCGCGACACGCCCGAGAATCGTCGGATGCCCAACAGCGTGCTGCTCGGCTTCGTCTTCACCATCCGAGATCGGGCCATCGCGCATGTCGAGGGTGTGTACACCTACGTGCCCTTCGGCATGCATGGGTGCTGGTAGCTGACGGCCAACGACTTTTCATTCACTATCGAGAGAAGAGGAAACACCATGGACAACGAATCGACTGGGCACGCGGCAACGGCGCTCGCGCCCCGGGCCGAACTGTGGATCGGCGGGGCATGGCGCACGTCGGCCAACGGGGACACCTATGACGCGGAGGACCCAGCGACGGGTCAGGTGATCGGTCAGGTCGGAGCCGCGACGACCGCTGATGTCGATGCCGCGGTCGCGGCCGCAACCGCGGCGTTCGACGACGGCCGCTGGTCCGGCCTATCGGGCCGCGATCGCTCGCGAATCCTGCTGCGTGCGGCCGGGCTCATGCGGGAGCGGACCGAGGAGCTCGCGCAGGCCGAGAGCGCCGACGTTGGCAAGCCGATCATGTTCGCGCGCAATATCGACGTCGCGAACGCGGCCGACCTGTTCGAGTTCTATGGGACGCTCGCCCCCCACCTCGACGGCGCCGTGCGCAACACGCCGCTGCCTGCATTTGCGTACACGCTGAAGGAGCCGCGCGGCGTCGTTGCGGCGATTAGCCCGTTCAACTTCCCGCTCATCCTGTCGAGCTCGAAGATCGCGCCGGCCCTCGCCGCGGGCAACACGATCGTGCACAAGCCGGCCCCGCAGACGCCGCTGAGTGCCCAGGTGCTCGCCGAGGTGCTGCGTGACGCCGGTGTTCCTGACGGCGTCTACAACGTCATCACGGGTCCGGGCGCCGAGATCGGTGACGCGCTCGTCCGGCACCCTGACGTCGACATGGTCGCGTTCACCGGCTCGTCGACGGTCGGTAGCATCGTGGCGAAGACCGCGGGCGAGCTGCTCAAGCCGGTCGCGGCCGAACTGGGTGGCAATGGCGCCAACATCGTCTTCGCTGATGCGGATCTCGATGTGGCGATCCAGGCGGTCATCGGTGGATTTGTGTTCAACACCGGCCAGTTCTGTATGTCAGGCGCGCGGCTCATCGTCGAGCGGCCGATCTACGAGACGGTCCTCGGCATCCTCGGGCAGGCGGTCGGTCAGGTCCCGCTTGGGCGCCCGAGCGAGGCGGCGACGGTGATCGGGCCGCTGGTGAGCAACGCGCAACTCGAGCGCGTGGAGCGCATGGTCCAGGACGCGGTGGCGGCCGGTGCCCGAATCGTCACGGGTGGGAGCCGGGTCGACCTCGACGGCGGCTACTACTACGCGCCGACCGTGCTCGCCGATGTGTCCAATGATGCGGCGGCGGTGCAGCAGGAGGTCTTCGGACCGGTGCTCACCGTGCAGCCCTTCGACACGGAGGCTGAGGCGATCGCCCTCGCGAACAGCACCCCATTCGGCCTGGCCGCCGGTGTGCAGACGCAGGACGTCAGCCGTGCCCATCGGGTATCGGCTCGGCTCGAGGCGGGCATCATCTGGGTGAACGGCTGGGCCATGCTCGACGCCGCGGTGCCGTTCGGCGGCGTCAAGGCCTCCGGGTGGGGACGCGAGAATGGTGTCGAGGCGCTCGAGTCCTATCTGCGGACGAAGTCTGTGACCATCAGCATCGCGCCCGCCACCGACGCGTGATCTGAACGGCGGGCGTCGCACGATCGTGACGCCCGCCGCCACCAGAGCGGCGAAGCAGTGGACCATCGGGGGATCGGGAAAGAGGACGTTCGTTGACCAGGATCAGCTTGCATGCCCTCGAGGTCCTCGTGGCCGTGCGGGCGGAAGGGAGCATCTCCGGTGCGGCGAAGTCGCTCACGGTCGCGCAGCCGACGGTGTCGGCCGCAATCGCACGGCTTGAGCGCGATGTCGGACGGATGCTCATCCGCCGCGACCCAAGTGGCTCGACACTCACGACCGAGGGGATCATGGTGGCGGCCTGGGCCGAGGAGCTCCTCGACGCGTCCGATGTATTCGAGGCCCGTGTCAACCAATGGAAGGGTGGCGTCGGTGCCCACTTGACGGTCGCCGCTTCGCTGACGATCGCTGAGTACCTGCTGCCGAACTGGTTGACGGCGTGGCGCAAGCGGCTCACCGGCACGGCCCCCGCTGGCGATTCGCCGCAGATCGAGCTGTTCGTCCAGAACTCGACGACCGTCATCGAGTCGGTGCTCGCCGGCTATGCGGAAATCGGGTTCATCGAATCGCCGGTGAAGCGACTACTCGGTCTGCGGGAGCGCGTGATCGGACGCGACCGGCTGCTGCTCGTGGTCGGGCCCGAGCACGCCTGGGCCGGGCGGACTGAGCCCGTCTCGGCTGAAGAGCTGGCGCATAGCGACCTACTTCTGCGAGAGCACGGCTCGGGGACATTGGATGTCTTCGTGTCGGCGATGCAGGAGAAGGGCTATGAGGTCGCCACTCCTGTCAGTCGCTATTCCTCGATCTCGGCGAGCAAGTGGGCCCTCCTGGACAACACCTCGGCCACGGTGATCTCTCGGCTCGCCGTGCGGCAGGAACTGCAGTCTGGGCAGCTGTATGCACCACCGACCGAACTCAATCTTGTGCGCGAGTTGCGTGTGATCGGACGGGTCAACGAGTCGCTGAGCCCGTCCGCCACGATGCTCTTCCAGGTAATCGAGGAATCCGACCGTCAGGCAGACTCGGCCCCGATCGACTAGCTGTACCCGGTCAGCACTTTGGTGCCAGTCGGTTGATCGGGGGTTGGTCGCCGAGGGCTGAGTGGCGTCATCCAGTAGTTGTAGTGCTCGATCCACGGGCCAAGGGTGGCCGGCAGTGCGCTCGTCGTTTGAGGTGAACGGCTGGCGGTAGGCGCACGCGATCTGCAGGGTCCGGTTGAAGCGTTCGACTTTGCCGTTCGGCCAGGGGCAGTGCGGTCGAATGAACCCCTGTCGGATACCGCGGGCGACGCAGAGCTCGCGCAGCGAGAACCGGTAGACGAACGCATTGTCGGTCATCAACCGCTCGACCCGAGTGACGCGACGAGAGGCGAAGTAGTCCAGTGCCCGGGCCAGGAAACCGGCGCAGGTCTGCGCGCGTTCGTCAGGGTGGATCTCGGAGTAGGCCAGGCGGCGGTGGTCGTCGATGAGCGAGTAGACGAAGTCATCACCGGTCCCGTGTCGGCGGTCGAGGGGCGTGTCAGATGGTCTGTGTAAGCGGGGCGGTCTCGTCTCGAAGGAGAACAGACTGTGACTATGACGAAGGCAAACCTGGAGCGCGAGGAGCGGCGCCGGAGGCAGAAGGAGTTCGCCGATCGTCTCAAAGCGTCGGGTGCGTTGGATGAGATCTTCGCGAAGATCGATGCCGGTGAGGCGCTCACGGGCGAGCAGGGCCTGATCGGGGGCATGCTCAAGGCCGCGCTTGAGCGGGGGCTGGAGGCGGAGCTGACCGAGCACGTCGGCTACGAGCGCGGCGATGTTGAGGCGGCGCTGCACGAGAACTCCCGCAACGGCACGTTCCCGAAGACGGTCGCGACCGAGATCGGTGACGTGGAGCTGGCGATCCCGCGCGACCGCAACGGCACGTTCACGCCGATGCTGGTGCCGAAGGGGCAGCGCCGTCTGGACGGGCTCGATGGCATGATCATCTCGCTCTACGCCGGCGGCATGACGCTGCGCGACATCCAGCACCATCTCGCATCCACGATCGGCAGCGAGATCAGTCACGAGACGATCTCGAAGATCGTCGACCAGATCGGCGAGGAGATCCTGATCTGGCAGCAGCGGCCTCTGGAGGCGCTCTATCCGGTGATCTTCCTCGACGCGATCATCGTCAAGGTCCGCGACGGCGGGCACGTGCGGAACAAGGCCGCCCATATCGCCATCGGCGTCGATATGGACGGCATCAAGCACGTGCTCGGCATCTGGGTGCAGGCGAACGAGGGCGCGAAGTTCTGGGCGGCCGTCTGCGCCGAGCTCGCCAACCGCGGCGTTCGCGACGTGCTGATCGTCTGCTGCGACGGTCTGACCGGTTTTCCCGAAGCGGTCGAGGCGACCTGGCCCGAAGCGACCGTGCAGACGTGCGTCGTGCATCTGATCCGCGCTTCGATGCGGTTCGTCTCCTACGGCGACCGCAAGGCCGTCGCGGCCGCGCTGAAGCCGATCTATCAGGCCGCGAACGCTGAGGCGGCGCTGGCCGAGCTCGCCGCGTTCGAGGCGACGGAGCTCGGCAAGCGCTACCCCTCGACCAGCAAGGCATTCCGTGACGCGTGGGAGCGGTTCACGCCGTTCCTCGCGTTCCCGCCCGCGCTGCGGCGAGTGATCTATACGACCAACTCGATCGAGTCGCTCAACTACCAGTTGCGGAAGGTGACCAAGAACCGCGGCCATTTCCCGAACGATCAAGCGGTCGTGAAACTGCTCTGGCTAGCGATCTGCAACATCGAAGACAAACGCGCCCGAGACCGAGCCAAGGAACGCGGCCTGCCATCAGAGCAGCGCAAGGCCTCGGGCCGGCTCGTCGAGGGACAGATCACGACGAGCTGGAAGCAGGCCCTCGAGCAGCTCTCACTCGTCTACCCCGACCGCATCAATCCCCACCTCTGACCACCATGACCGCGATCGCTTACACAAAGAACTTGACAGGCTCCGGTCGAGGTTACCGCCCCTGCCTCGGCCCAGCGCGCGCCAGCCGCGGGAGCCCATGCCGGGCGATCATCCAGGACACTGTCCGCGGCGCGATGCTGGTGCGGGCGGCGATCTCGTCCCGGCCCAGCCGCTCGGTCGTGCGCAACTGCACGATGACCGCCTCAGCCGCGGCCGGGAGTCGGGCCGGCGAGGTCCGCGGCCTCGTCGAACGGTCATGCAGCCCGGCGCGGCGCTCGGCGGCGAACCGGTCCAGCCAATACCGGATCGTCGTCCGGGAGCAGCCCATTGCCCCGGCGAGATGAGCCTGCGCCCACCCCACCCCACCCCACCTCGCGGCGGCGGACGATCAGCAGCCTGCCGTGGAATGTCAGGCGCGCGTTAGCGTGAGACACGAGGACCTCTCCGTATGGTCGTAGAGACGTCAGATATCTCCACTAAGCCCGGAGTTCCTCCTCATTCACAAGACCGCAACGACACCAAAGTCATGGCCGGGTACAACTAACCGCGCCGAATCGGCTTCGGCTCGCGCGGGAGTAGCAGGCTCAGCGCGGTTGCGGCAGCGAGTACGACGATCACGATGAGGTGCGATGTCGCGAATGCCCTGGTGGTTGGCGCGTGGACGCCGTTGACGGCAATGATGTCCGCCGCGAGGACTGAGCCGATGACGGCGGTCGCACCCGCCGTGCCGATGCCGCGGAAGACGGCGTTGATGCCCATCACCTCCGCGCCTTGGGTCAGTGGGCTGTGTCGCAGAATGAGCAGCGGTGTGACCGAGTAGCTCAAGCCGATGCCCATCCCGATCAGGATGTGCACGATGACGAGGTGCCACGGCTGCGTGCCGATGAGTGCGAGGCCGAAGGCCGCTATGCAAGCGAGCAGCCCAGCGATCAGGACCGTTTTCGGGCTGGTGCGCTCGGCGATCGCCGCCGCGAACGGTGCGACAGCGATCTGCGCGACGCCCGAGAGCATGATGATGAAGCTTGTCGGCAGCGGCTCGAGACCCATGCCGACCCCGATGGGCAGCTCGAGGACCTGCGGCAGGGTGACATTCGACCCGAGCAGCGCGAACCCGGAACCGACGCAGGCGAGATTCGTGAGGAGAGTCGTTGGTTTTGCGGCAAGCCGCAGGTCCAGCAGCGGTGAGGCCGTCCGAAGCTCATACCAGCACCAGGGCGCGAGGACCGCGAGACCGAGTGCAACCAGTCCGAGGAATCCCGCGGACCCCCATCCCCACAGTGGGCCGCCGGCAAGGGCCGTCATGAGGAGAGAGATGCCGAGTGTCAGGCCGATCGCCCCTAGTACATCGAATCGGGCAGGCGTCGTGGGGGTGTCACGTGGCGCCTGCCAGAGGATGAGCAGCAGTGTGATCGCGCCGACGGCGGCGGCGGCGAGAAAGGCCGACCGCCAGCCGAAGCCCTCGGTGAGCAGCACGCTCGCGGGCAGTCCCATCGCGGCGCCGACGCCCAGAGAGGAGCTGACGATCGCGATGTCCCGGGCGCGCTGCGAGCCAGTGCGCAGCTCGTTGATGATCGACACGCCCAGCGGCACGGCGCCGGCGATGCACCCCTGCAGGAATCGCGCGGCGATGAGCATGAAGATCGACGAACTTGCGGCGGCAAGCACTGACCCGGTGATGAGGATAGCGATGAGCGCGAGGAGCACGCATCGACGCCCATACAGATCGCCCAGCCGCCCCGCGATGGGTGTCACGATGACCGCAGTCACGAGGGCGGCGGTCATGACCCATGCGGTCTCCGCGCGAGTCGTCTCGAACAGCTCAGGCAGCAGCGCCTGCAGCGGGACCGGTGTGACATAGACGAACGCCGAGGTGAAGCCACCGAGCGATAGCGCCACGGTGAGCATCCTGGGGGGCGCGGCCCGGCCGGGTCGGGGTGCGTCCGTCATGTGCGTGCCTTTCATCGTCCTGCTGGGCGCAGCGATCGGGCCCCGCTGCCTCGACGGTGACATGGTCGCGGACGCGCGACTAGAGGCACTTCTCGATATCGTCCTCGGCGGAATACGCACCCTCCCCGGGTGCCCCGTTGGCCATCAGCAGAAGGTATGGCCCTATGCCCGACACGTGATACCAGGGCCCGGAGCGTGCATGTCATTATCGGGATGGGTCGGCCCGGCGTGCCCAACAGGATTGACCGGCCGACCCCGCGAACGACGGTGACCTTTGGACGAGAGAGAGACAATGATGTCGGAGACGACGAAGGGGCGAGCGGCAATCCTGCAGGGTGCCGGGCAGCCGATGCTGGTTGACGAAGTTGCGTTCGGCGCACCTGGGAGCGGCGAAGTCCTCGTCCGCCTGGTGGCCTCCGGGCTATGCCACACGGACCTCGGCGTCCTGGCAGGCGGCATCCCCTTCCCCGCCCCGGGCATCATCGGGCACGAGGGGGCCGGCATCGTCGAGGCCGTTGGGTCAAATGTCGACCTGGATATCGCTCCTGGTGACAAGGTGCTCCTCAGCTTCACCTCGTGTGGCGACTGTGCCGCGTGTGCGGAGAAGCACCCCGCATACTGCACGACCTGGCTGCCTCGGAACCTGCTCGGCGAGCTGCGCGCCGCGGACTCGGCGCAAGTTACGCGAGGCGACGAGTCGATCGCTGTGCACTTCTTCGGCCAGTCCTCCTTCGCCGAGTACGCAATCGCCGACGCCCGGAGCATCGTCCCAGTCCCGGCGGATGCCGATCTGACCGTGCTTGCCCCGCTCGGCTGCGCGGTCGTCACGGGCTTCGGATCCGTGTGGAACGCGCTGGATGTCCAGGAGGACGACCTCGTCGCGGTCTATGGCACGGGTGCCGTCGGGCTTTCGGGTGTCATCGCCGCCGGCCTTCGCAAGCCGCGACAGCTGATCGCGATCGACATGGTGCCTGAGCGCCTCGAGCTGGCGAAGGAGCTCGGTGCCACCGACGTGATCGATGCCAGGGACGGCAACGTCACCGAGCGGATCGCGGCGATCACGAGCGGTCACGGTGTCGACAAGAGCTTCGATACGACCGGTAACCCGGGCGTGGCGCGCAGCGCACTCGATGCGGCCGCGATCCGCGGCACGGTCCTCGTGTGCGGCGCCCCGCCTCCCGGGACCGAGATTCCGGTCGACATCCAGGGGATCCTCACCGGCAAGGTGCTGCGCGGGATCACGATGGGTGACAGCAGTCCGCTTGAGCTCATTCCCAAGCTCGTCGAGCTGCACGCGCAGGGCAAGCTGCCGCTTGAGCGGCTGCAACGACGGTACCGAATCGATGAGATTCAGCAGGCCGCCGACGACATGCACCACGGCGTCACGGTTAAGCCGGTCATCGTCTTCGACGACACCGAGTCGGTATGACGGCGAGGGTTTCTCCGACGATGGGATCGGCCCTCGATCGCATGACGGCGAGGCTGGCCGGGTTTGAGATCGGCGCTCTCGATCCCGCCACGATCGCTCACGTCGCCGACACCTGGCGAGATCTCCTCGCGGTCATGGTCGGTGGGTCCGCGGGCACCGAGGTGTCGCAAATCGCCCGACGGTACGCGTTGCGATTCCCGGGGACATCGCCCGTCGTGGGCGGGGGCACCGCGGCTCCTGCGCTCTCCGCGTTTGCCAATGGCATTGCGGCAAGCGCGCTCGACTACGAGGATGGCCACGCCACCGGTGGGGCAATGCACCCCGCGTCCCCGATCATTCCGGCCATCATCGCGGCGTCGGATGCATCCACGACGCTGGGTGAGGCGTGGGCGGCGCACGTCGTCGGCGTCGAGGTTGCGGTCCGGATCGCCTACGCACTCCACACCTATGGGTCGCACGTCTGGTTCCACGGCACGGGTCTGCCGGGTGCGGTCGGTGCGGCAGCGGCAGTCGCCGCACTCCACGGTGGCGATGCTGACGTGCTACGCCGATCGGTGCAGGCGGCATTCACGCATGCCCCGTTCGCGAATGGCGCCTGGCCGATGATCAAGGAGGCGGTCGGATGGGGCGCGATGACCGGCCTCGCCGCAGCCGAACTTGCCGAACTCGGGCTGCTGCGGCTCCCGGCCGACTACACGCCGCCGTATGTGAACATCAACCCCGAGACCTCACTCGACCTCCCTGGAGCTGCGGAGGATGCTTTCCTCAACTCAGCGGGGACGGTCTTCGAAGCGGGCGCCACGTACTTCAAGCCGTATGCGGCCTGCCGCTGGTTGCATTCGGCGGCGGAGGCCACGGCCATACTGTGCCGCGCGCACGACATCAGCGCGGATCAGATCGAGCGGATCGATGTGTTTACGCACAAGGGAGCGACCGGATTCTCCGAGCTGTCGCCCCGCACCCCGGAGCACGGGCAGTACAGCCACGAGATGGTCGTGTCCGCCGTGGTGATGTTCGGCAGGGCGGGGTGGCGCGAACTGACGGTGGAGGCCATGGCGGATCCGGCCCGGCAGGCCCTCGGTGCTCGTGTGCAGCTACATCACGAGCCCGAGATGGATCCACTCCTGCCGGCCCAGCTGCCAGCGCGGGTTCGGATTACGCTGTGCGATGGCCGCACCCTCACCGAGACGGTTCTCGACGCACCAGGGTCGCCCGAGGCGCCGCTGGGCGCCGAGCGGCTGCACACGAAGTGGATCGATCTGTTGACCGCTCGGCTGACGTCCGCGGAGGCCGAGGCACTGCTCTGCGACCTCGGCGACGCCAGCCGTCCGCTGCTTGAGGTGATTGCGCCGATCATGCGCGAGGTCGCGAGCTAATCGGTTCCGCATAGCGAGGTTGGCCAGCCGTCCCGAGGGTCCGCTGGCCAACCTCGTCAGTTGGTCAGTTGGTCAGTTCGCCGTGGAGCAGGAATCGCGCCGTCGCAGTGTTAGAGACGTCGAGCTGCGCGGCGGTGTGCGTCTGATACATCGCGTTGTCACGGTAGTAGCGCTCGATGCGCGAGCCATGGAATGTCGAGGACGAGCCAGCGGTTCGGAATGCGAGCGAGATCGCGTCCTCGATGAGCAGCGAGGCCTGGAGCACGGCCGATCGAAGTCGCGAGTCCTCCTGCGCAGTGAACTCGACGCCGTTGCGCATCCAGTCCTCATTGAGGCGTTCGAACCGATCGGCCAGACCGATGAGCAACGCCTCGGCCGCTTCCGTCTTCGACAGGATGTCGCCATACCAGCGGAGATAGTCGTTGCTGGCCGAGCGGGGCATTCGCGGCGGGAAGCTGCTCTGCTTCGTCGCCATGAGGACCTCGTACTCATCGAGCATCGCCCATGCTGCGCCGACCTGGGTAGCGAGCAGCGATGCGTAGAACACGAAGAGATTGCGCCCGATGTAGTTCGAGTCGTCATGCAGGAGGAAGCCCTCGGGCCGACCGGTTGACCAGTCGAAGTTCTTCGAGTTGAATGCACCGCTCAGGTGGTATGGAACGAAGAGCTCGCTGACGCGAATCGAGTTCGACCCGGACGCCTCCAGCCCGATGGTCTGCCCACCGCCCCAGTCGTCCAGCAGCTCGAACTGGTCCCGGTGCAGCAAGAAGAATCGATGCTCGACGAGGTTGTCGTCGTCATCGAGCACCGGAGCGAACGGCATCGCGTGCGTCGACCACGTCGAGCCAGAGTTGTAGTGCCAGACGCCGTCAAGGATGAATCCGCCCTCGACGGGGCGGGCGGTGCCCTCGGGCACCCCGCGGGAGGCAAGTACGACGGGCTTGTAGGCAAAGAGGACATCCTGCGCCGGCCTGGGGAAGAAGGACGCGGCCTGGTAGACGTTGCCGACGCCGAGCATGAACGACCAGCCGGTGCCGGGGTCGCCTCGTGAGATCTCGATGCCCACCTGCAGCAATACCTTGATGCCGAGATTGAGGCCGCCGTACATCGAAGGGACGAGCAGGTCGTAGAAGCCTGCTTGGGTGAAGTGCTCGTGGAGTTTCTCCGAGTACCCGCCTCGTTCGGCATTCTCCTTCTGCTGCTCCCGGAGCAGTGGGCGCAACTCACGGGCGGAATCAAGCAACCGTCGTGTCGCCTCATCCTTTGCTGACCGGCTGTTGAAATCGCCACGCGGCGACAATCGCTCCACTCGTATTTTCCACTCTGTCGCGTTTGCACTTATCGGGGAGATTATAAGTGGGTCTCAAGAATGCAGAGGCATAGATTTTCGTGATGACCCACCGCATGAGGTGCTGGTGTTTGGAATGTTGCCGACTCCCTACGATGTCGTACGGGTGGACGTCAATACCTCCTCCCCGGTTAGGAAGGCATCGGATATTGAGCGATCAGAACACTGTGGTCACGAATCGGTTCACCGATCGGGAGTTCAGGACGGTTCTCGGGACACTGCCCACGGGCGTCGTCATCGTCACGGGGCTCGACAGTGCAGGTGAGCCAGCGGCAATGACGATCGGTACATTCGCGTCCGTGTCGCTTGAACCGTCGCTCGTGATGTTCATGCCGTCGAAGACGTCGAAGTCGTGGGCGGCACTCCGCGAGTCAGCTACCGGATACTGCATCAATGTGCTGAGTAGCCAGCAGGAGGAGGCCTGCCTCGCGGTGACGCAGCGGGCCAGCCAGAAGCTTGATGGGATCCCGTGGTCGATGTCGGAGTACGGCAACGCGCGAATCGAAGGATCGCTCGCCTATATCGAGGTCGAGGTCGTCGAGGTCGTCGACGCCGGCGACCACGATATGGTGCTGTGCAGCGTCCGTGCGCTCGACTGCGTCAGTGTCGGAGATCCGCTCGTCTTCTTCCGCGGCGGCTTCGGCTCGTTCAAACCCCGCACCCTGATGTCGGCCGAGAACTTCGTGTTCCGGGGGCTCTGGATGGCCGGTCTCGCCCGGGAGAAGCTCGCTGACCTTGCCGACCGACTCAACGCATTCGTCACCATCACCAAGCGCATCGGGGACGAGCTTGTGCTTGTCGCTTCGGCCGGGGACCCCCGGGGACGAAGCTCTGGCACGCAGCTCGGCTCACGGATGCCATTCATGGCGCCGCTCGGGATCATCTATGCGGCGTGGACTGTGGAAAGCGAGCAGGAGCGATGGCTCTCGCCACTGTCCGCACCGCTGAAGGAGCACTACCGCGAGCTGCTCGACGACACGCGAGACAAGGGATACGCCTTCACTGTCGGCGTCGGACATTCGGAGCTCGAACTGCTCGTCGAGCGCATGACCGTCGGCCGGGAGGCGCCAGACCAGTTCGAGATCGACGCGGTGCTCAGCAGCCTTGCGTCGAACCACAATCCACTCAGCATCGATGAGGAGGGGTCGCATCAGCTCCGCGCCATCCTCGTGCCGGTGTTCGATGAGCAGGGCGAGGTGGCCCTCGTGCTCGCGGTGTGGACTCCTTTCCCGACGCTCAACTGGGCCGAGCTTCATGAACAGATCCGGGTCACCGTCGACGCCGGACACTCCATCTCCGAACTGATCAGCAACTCGAACCGGTAACGGGGAATAGGGATATCGCTGTGCGAAGACGACTCAAGCTCGGGTTCTTCCCGGCGCCGACTGGGCACCATGTGGCTGCCTGGACGACGGCCGAGGGCGATGTGCCTAATGGGCTCGACCTCGCCTATATCGAAGGACTCGCCCGGACTGCCGAGGCTGCACGCTTCGATTTCATGTTCATCCCCGATGTCGCGGGACTGTTCTATGCAGATGGCGAGGGGCTGCGGCGCGATTCGAACGCACTGTTCTTCGAACCGTTCACGCTGTTGTCGAGACTGTCCGCGGTGACCGATCGACTCGGCTTCGTCGCATCCGCGTCGACCACCTATTACGACCCATTCACGCTCGCGCGGATGTTCTCCTCGCTCGACCATCTCAGCGGAGGCCGCGCGGCCTGGAACATGGTCACGTCGTACCAGCCGCACATTGCCCGGAACTTCGGACTCGACAGCCTCCCGCCGCACGCCGTGCGCTATCAGCGAGCGACCGAGTTCGTCGAGGTGGCTCGGCAGCTGTGGCGCTCCTGGGATGATGCCGCCGTGCTTGCCGACCGGGCGAACCGCGTCTATCTGGACCTTGGTGCATACCACCCGATCGACTACGCCGGCGACTACTTCCAGGTGAGCGGCGCGCTGAGCATCGGCCGGTCGCCACAGACCGAGCCGGTGCTGGTGCAGGCGGGTCAATCGCCGGACGGCCGCGACTTCGCTGGCCGCTTCGCCGAGGTCGTGTTCAGCGTGGCGCCGACCAAGGCGCAGGCGTACGAGCAGTCGGCGCTCCTCGCGGACGCCGCGGCGCAGCATGGCCGTGCTCGCGAGGGTCTTGCCTTCATGCCAGGCGCATTCGTGCTCATCGAAGACACCACAGAGGCGGCACGGGCCAAGTTTGCGGAGCTGAGTCGTGACATCCGTCCCGAGGATGGACTGAGCATGTTCCGCTCGTTCGGCTTCCAATTCGATCCTGAGACGATGTTGTGGGACATGCCGTTCTCGCAACTGCCGACGACGGACGGCCAAGAAGGTCGACGCGCAGCGATCGCTTCGATCGGCGGCGACGTCGATCTCACGGTCGCCGATGTCGGTCGACTCATGGGTGCCTCGCGCGGCCATGCCATGTTCATCGGCTCGCCGGCAGACGTGGCCGCTGGCATCGCCGGCTGGTTCGAGGACGGGGCCGTTGACGGCTTCAACATCATGAGCGCGCGAATCCCGAAGGACTTCGAACGATTCGCTCGCGAAGTGATCCCGATCCTCCAAGAGCGCGGCGTCTTCCCGCGCGAGTACGCGCACCGTCGGCTGCGTGACAATCTCGAATTGCCTGAGTTGCCCGATGGTGCCGGACATTCAAAGTTGTCCGACGAAGGAGCCGTATAGTCGATAACTATGTCCCTATTGGCTTTTGCACGTGATTAGTCGATTGTGATCAGTACTTATCTGTGCGACGATTCTTTCGGAAATTGGTATTGATTTTTTGTAAATGTTATATCCCACTCAAGAGACTATTTCAATGATGAAAGGTTCTGAAATCATGAAACGATTTTACGCGGTAATTGCAGGCGCCGCATTCGTCGCACTTGCTGTGACCGGCTGCTCGGCTACGGCCGCCCCTGGCGGCAATGACAACGGCGAGACCACGCCCCCCGTGGGTGAGCCGATCGTGCTGTCCGTCTTCGACAACGAGCCGCCGATCGGTTTCACCGACAGCAACGGCAACCACGTCGGCATGACGCCGGAACTCGCCCTCGCGCTCATCGATGAGCTCGGCGGCAACGGTAGCATCCAGGTGTCATCATTCGAGAACGCGATGGTCGGCCTGCAGGCCGGCCGGTTCACCGGTGTCACCGGGGCATCGATCACGGAAGAGCGCCTCAAGACCATGGACATGGTGCCGATCTATGCCGATGGGTACGTGATCACGTCGCTCGGCACCGCCGACTCGGTGCCGAACACGCCTGAGGAGCTCTGCGGCACCACGGTCGGTTCGCCGGCCGCGAGCGTCGTGCTCCCGGACATCGAGGCGATGTCGGCGGACTGCGTGGCCAACGGCCAGCCGGAGGTCACGGTGCTGACGTTCCCCGACATGGGCCAGATCACGACCGCCGCGCAGAGCGGGCGGATCGACTCCTGGGTCTGCACCATCGCCTCCTGTGGCTACCTGAACGTCGAGAAGCCGGGTTCGACGCAGATGGGGCTCGTGCTGAAGCGTGCCGTCATCGCGATCGCGCTGAACAAAGACGACCCGATGGCGCAGGAGTTGTCCGGTGCGATGAAGAGCATCATCGAGTCCGGCAAGTACGAGCAGATCTTGACCGGCCTCGGCATCGAGGGTGGCGCGGTCCATGCGGACGAGGTCGAGGTCAACAGTATGAAGGCGGCTGACCGCGTCTTCTGAGCGACAGCAGGTGAGTCGGTGCCGGGCGGGTGACATAGCCACCGCCCGGCACCACTGTTATGTAGCCGCGAGTCGCCCCTCGCGGGCACGGTCTCGTCGACATAGGTTTGGACTGGAATGACAAGTCATGATGCATCGTTCGGCCTCTGGCTCACGGTGTCCCTTGCCGATGTGCTGGGGGACCATGGACTCCTTGAGCGCATCCGTATGGAGGTCTACCGGCAGAAGCTCGTGGTGCTCCGCACTGGCGCCGGGGCGGACCGAGCTGCGCTCGTGCAGCTGGCAGCGTACCTCGGTCAGGTGGTGCCGTTCTTCGACCCGAAGTTTCAGGACGCCGACTTCCCTGGCATCTATCTCACGCATGACCGGCCCGATGACTCAGCCCGGACGGCGAAGGGCGACCGGATGTGGCATGCCGATTACCAATACCTCGCGGATCCTGCATCGATCACGCTCCTCGCGCCGTATTCGGTGCCCGAGCAGCGCCAGGGCGCGACATTCATCGATATGAGCGCCGCGCTTGCCTCGCTGCCCGATTCGCTGCGGCCGCGGCCCGACACGGTGGCGGTGCACGGGATGGGGCGCTTCCTCGCGCGCACCGGCGGTGCCGTCGCGGGGACACCGCCGAGCGAGGTCCGCTTCCCGGCGCGCATGCGGCACCCGGTGACCGGCTCGGAGTTCCTGTACGTCAGTGAGGCGTTCACGCTGCACCTCGAGGGGGCGGAGTCACCCAACCTGCGGGACCTCCTCGAGGCGACCGGCCAGCTCGACGAGTCGCTCACCCATCCCAATGTCCGTGAGGTCCCCTATGAGGCCGGCGACATCTTCGTCTGGGACAACCGGGCGCTCGTCCATCGATCGCTCATGGCGACCGGCGACCGCGGAGTCGCCTCGTACCGCATCACGATCCGCGACGAGGCTCCGCTGCCCGGCTGAGCTCGACGCCGTCGCGTCAGCCGACCGGCACGAGGTAGACGATCACCAGGGCGAGACCGAGTATGGCGAACCAGGCAAGCGCGCCGACGGCCATCGCCGGACCGCCCCAGCGAACGAGCCGCTCGAGACGCAGGCCCGCGCCGATGCCGGTAAGTGCCATGGCCAGGAATGCGGATTGCACGACGTCGGCAGTCTCCAGCAGCCAGTCGGGCATCTGCACGAAGGTGCGGAGGACAACGGCCACGAGGAAGCCGATGATAAAGATTGGGACGATCGGTGCCATCGGTGCGGGTATGGCGGCGTCTCCGGCTTGGCGACGAGCGCGCATAGAGGCGATCGCCACCATCGGGGCGAGCATGAGCACGCGGGTGAGCTTCACGATGACAGCGACGGCGAGGGCGCCCGAGCCGAGGGTGCCCGCGGTAGCGACCACCTGCCCGACGTCGTGAACCACCAGCCCGGCCCAGTGTCCGGCTTGGTCTGGGGTGAGGTCGAGCAGGGTCGCGAGGGCTGGCACGACGAGGATGGCGAGCGTGCCGTACAGCGTGACGAGTGCGACCGGGAGGGCAGTGTCCGCCCTGGGCGAGCGGCGAGCCGCGCTCATCGCCCCCACGGCGGAGACACCGCAGATCGAGAACCCCGCTGCGAGGAGTACGGGCTCATCCCCGGGCAGTCGGAAGGCTCGGCCGAGCCAGTAAGTGATGATGAATGCCGCGATCACGAGCGCGATGATCGTGATGACCCCGAACCACCCGAGACTGGCGATGTCGAGCAGCGAGAGCTTGAGTCCGAGCACGACGATTCCGGCCCGCAGCAACGTGCGTTCGGCGAATGCGAGTCCCGGACGCAGGGTGCCACCGAGCGATGGCCGCAATGCCGGAATGCAGCTCAGCGCGACGCCGATGACGAGTGAGGCGGTGAGCCAGGGAACCCATGGCAGCGCGAGGTGGATGAGCCAGCCGAGCAGGGCTCCCGCGCCCGCGACGGCCAGCCCGCGCACGCGCGCGTATTGCTTCTGCAATTTGGGCACCGCGTCAGCCTCGCAACAGGCCTGGGTTCGCCTGCCGCGTGCTCTTCTCCGCGTCGGCGCTGATGCGACCTCGCTGGATTAGCTCGTCGGTGCTGGTCTTGGTCCCGGTGATACGCTGCGGCAGCCCAGAGGGCGACAGCGGCAATGGGGACGAGTGGAGCACGATTTCCAGGGTAGGGATCCGCGCCCTTCCGGGATATGGAGACCCTTTGATACCGACCCTCGAGAATCGGTGGACCCATCGGCGAGGTTTTCGGACGCCGCATTATCGTGGATGTGCTAGCGGCGACGCTCGCCACCAGGCATCTATCCGTGCAGCAGACCCACCACCTGGCGCCCTCGGTCAGTGACCGGCGTCCGAGACGAGCTTGAGCCCCACGATGCAGCCCACCAGCCCGAGGATGAGCAGCACCTTGACGAGGCTCACCGGCTCCGCGCCGGTCACCATCGCGATGATGACGGTGAGTGACGCGCCGATGCCCACCCACACGGCGTAGGCAGTGCCGATCGGGATCTCGCGCATCGCGATCGCGAGCCCGATCATGCTGACGACGAGCGTCACGCCGAAGATCACGCTCGGCCAGAGCTTCGTGAAGCCCTCCGAGCGGCCGAGCGCGGTGGCCCAGGCGGCCTCGAGGATGCCGGAGGCGATGAGGATGATCCAGGGGAGCATGACTGACCTTTCGGCCAGTCTTGTCGCGTGCCGGGTACTGGGTGCCCTCGTCCGGGAGCCGCGCTGCGCGGCTTGCCCGCGAGTGTGGCCGAGTTGGCTGGGCAGTGCCTGTGCAACGCGGAGCTGAATCCCTCGACCTGCTCCCGAGTGCGGCGCGGGTCGAGTACCGTGATTGACGGCGATCGACCGATGGGGTGCGATCGCGGCTGATGCATTACGAATGAGGGGGGACCGGCCATGTCGGAGACCGCAGAGCAGTACCCGAGTCGGTCGCTCGCTGACGCACCGCGCGCCGATGAGGGCTATTACGGACCCGAGAGCGTCTCCTGGCGGGTCTTCTCGGACCCGGGCTCATCGCTCGGCGCGCAGATCGCCGTCTTCCTGCAGATGCTCGACCCGGGCATGATGACCCACTTCATGCGGGTCTCCGGCACGAGCGATGGGCCTGAGGAGATGACCGCGCGCTTCCAGCGCACCTCCGCGTACCTCCGCGACTCGGTCTTCGCCGACAAGGCGCACGCGGATGCGGCGGCCGAGCACGTCGACCGGCTCCATGAGCGCGCGACCTGGACCGACCCGAAGGACGGCCACGTCCAGATCGCGAAGGTCACCGAGTGGCAGCAGTGGACGTGGTGGACGTACATCTGGTCCGTCGTGCGCGGCTACCAGGAGTTCGGACCCGATGAACTGTCGACGGCCGACGCCGACCGTCTCGTCGTCGAGTCGCACACCGGCGCCGCGAAGCTCAAGGTGCCGGGTCCGTTCTTCGAGACCTTCGCGGAGCTGGACGCCTACATCAAGTCGGAGCTGCCGTCGAAGGCACTCGTCTTCCCCGCGGCGCTCGGGGCGTACTCGCTGCGCAACCCGCAGGTCAAGGGCCCGCTGCAGCGATGGGCCGCGAGCAAGATCATCGACGGCATGGTCTACCTCATGCCGCCGGAGGCCCGCCTGTTCTTCGCGATGGAGGGCCGCACCGAGCGCCAGCTGCGCAGCGGCCGCAACTGGACGCGCCGGATCGCGAAGATGAGCCGGGGCAACAAGTCCGCCGAGCAGCTCATCGCGACCCTCGTCGGGGAGACTGAGTCGCACCCGTACCAGAAGGTCCGGCAGCGGAAGGCTGCGGCGACCGCGGCAGTCTGACGCCGATCGTTCGTCGACCAGCTCCGGGAGGAATGCGCGTCAGCGCGCCGCCCGGAGCAGGTCGCGGAGCGAGATGGTCGGGTCGCGCAGTGCGGTAGCAGTGACCGGGATGCCCTGGTCGATGAGTCGGCGCGCGGCGCGCACGGTGTTGGGGTCGTCGATGCTTGCCGCGCCGACGAGCTGATCGCCTTCGAGCCGGAACACCGCGGCAGGTCGTCCGGGCTCGGCCCAGCGGACGATCTCCTCGCCCTCGCCCTCGCCCTCGCCCTGCCGCTCGCCGACGAGTCTCCCCACGACCTCGAGGTGGTGCCCGTAGCGGTCGGACCAGTACCAGGGCGCGCCGCGCGGCGGTGGCTCCGTCCCGAGGATCCGCCCCGCCGCATCGTGCCCGTCGAGCCGGGCATCATCCCAGTGGTCGGCGGGGGCGAGGACGGTGTCGGCGTGCTCGGCGCCTGGCAGCGGTGTCGGGCCCGCCATGCCGATCCCCGCGAGGACGAGGTCGGCCTGCACGGTCGTCCCATCGGTGAGCCGCACCACCAGGGGACCGCCGCCCCCCGCCAAGCCACGCGAGGAGGCGGTGTCCCGCCTCCTCGCGTGCGCCGCCGCCGCGGAATCGCCTCCTCGCGGGTGCGGGTGCGTCGAGGGGTGCTCGATCGACTCGATGACGGCGACGCGGACGTCGACGCCGTTGGCCGCGTGCAGGGCGTGGAGGCAGCCGGCGAGGGTCGGCCCGAGGACGCGCACGCCGGGCACGGGGCTGCGGTCGGCGAGGACGACCTCGGCGCCGATGGTGCGCAGCGAGGCGGCCGCCTCGGCGCCGATGAAGCCGCCGCCGAGCACGACGAGGCGTGCCCCCGGCGCGGCAGCGGCGCGGATCTGCTCGACGTCGCGGTACGCGCGGAGCGTGACGGCCGCCTCGGCGCCCGGGAAGTCGGGGCGCCGGGGCGCCGCTCCTGCTGCGAGGACGAGGTGGTCCGCGCGGAGCTCGCGACCGTCGCCGAGCGTGACGGCGCCGGGGTCGAGGCGGACCGCGGGTGCGCCGGCGACGAGGGCGATGCGCTGTGCGGCGAATTCGTCCGCGCTCGCGAATGCGAGTGAGGCCAGGTCAGCGCCGGTGACGAGCACGCCCTTCGACAACGGCGGCCGGTCGTACGCGAGCGGCTCCGCCTCGACGATCGTCACCTCGCCCGCGTAGCCGCCGTCGCGCAGCGCGGTCGCCGCCGTCCAGCCGCCGATGCCGCCGCCGACGATGATGACGCTCGCGGGGTACGACGTGTCGACCGCGCCGGGGCCCGGCATCCGGCTCACACCAGGCGTGACGGGTCGGGCGTGAGCAGAATGCGGTCGCCGTCGACGGTCACCCGGTGCGGGCAGACGCCGCGGGGTGCGGGCGGGTTGCTGACCGTGCCGTCTCGCAGGCAGAAGACGGAGGCGTGCAGCGGGCATTCGACCGTGCCGGCCTCAATCCAGCCCTCGGCGAGCGAGGCTTCCTCGTGCGTGCAGGTGTTGTCGATCGCGAAGTACTCCCCGTCGCTGAAGAACACGCCGATGTCGTCGACCGTGCCCGCGACCGCGCGCGGCACGACGATCGCCTCGTCCTCGCCGATGTCGCCGACCTTCGCGACCGCAATCCCCTCGGCCACCGGCAGCCTCTCCCGTTGTCGCCGTGCGCGCGGCCGGTCGGCCGCCCCCTCGATCCTGGCATGCGGGGGTGTGCTCGGCGAGGCTTATCCCGGTGCGCCGGGACTCGAGGCGAGGAGCACGCCCTGCGGCTCCGAGTAGGCGTCGAGAGCAAACTGGCCGTTGTCCCGGCCGAGGCCGCTCATGCCGACGCCGCCGAAGGGCATGTCGTCCCGCGG
>Ga0182745_1001187_pt1 | contig 25653 bp, 27 predicted proteins | sample eDN3rd30CKraftBY_FD_128523 | JGI IMG/M metagenome (GOLD analysis project Ga0182745, IMG submission 128523) | Enriched backyard soil microbial communities from Emeryville, California, USA - eDNA 3rd pass 30_C Kraft BY (version 2) (version 2) | ecosystem: Environmental > Terrestrial > Soil >... | reverse complement strand
GGCGGGCTCCCCGTAGCTCGTCTCCGAGCCGGCCTCACCCTGCACGAGCCGGACGGCCTTCCCGTCGGCGACATCGACGGCGGGCAGGAGGATCAGGGCAGGGCTGGTCTCGCTCATATCGGAGAACGAGCCTACCGGGCCGCGACCCGGCGTTCTCGCGCCACCCGCACTACCCAGGCGCATGCCCGGACTGATGGAATGCCTTAATGAGCAGGATGAGCGGAGCGGTACTCCTCACCCTGGGCCTGAGCGGCGCGATGCTCGTCGGACTCGGCGGCTGTGCCGCGCCGGGGTCGCCCGCCGAGCGATCGACGGTGCAGTTCCGGCCGGTCCTCGCCACCATCAGCCAGGTCGGCGCCGACCCGCTGACCGAGGACGAGCTGGAACCGCTCGGCCAACTCGACTGCGAGGCCCTCGCCACTCCGCTCGACCCGCCCGCGGCAGAGCCGGTCACCGCCTGCGATGACGACGGCGAGGGCTACCTGCTCGGACCCGCCGAGCTCGACGACGGCGATCTCGCCGCCGTCTCCGCCTCGCCGCCGCCGAAGGGAGCGACCCAGGGGTGGGGCGTCCTCGTCGTGCTCGACGCCGACGGCACCGCCCGGTTCGCCGACCTCACCGCACGCCTGCTCACCCACCCCGCCGGAGACCCGCGCAATCGCCTCGCGCTCGTGCTCGACGGCCGGGTGATCTCGGCCCCCTTCATCAATGCGGCGATCACCGAGGGGCAGATGCTGATCTCGGGCAGCTTCACCGAGGAGTCGGCGAAGCGGCTCGCCCGCCAGCTCGGCGGCTGAGCCCTGCTCAGAGCGTCCCGATCCAGTTACGGAGCAGCCGGATGCCGGCGCTGCCCGACTTCTCGGGGTGGAACTGCGTCGCGGACAGCGGCCCGTTCTCGACCGCCGCGATGAAGGGCTCGCCGTACTGTGCCCAAGTCACTTTGGGGTGCGCGAAGGCGCCGATGGGGTCCAGCGTCCACTCGGTCGCCGCGTAGGAGTGCACGAAGTAGAACCGCTCGTCCTCGATGCCGTCGAAGAGCACCGAGCCCTCGGGCGCGTTGACCGTGTTCCAGCCGATGTGCGGGAGCACCTTCGCCTCGAGCTCGCGGATCGTGCCGGGCCACTCGCCGAGGCCCTCGACGTCGCTGCCGCGCTCGATGCCGCGCTCGAAGAGCACCTGCATGCCGACGCAGATGCCGAGCACAGGCCGGCCGCCGGCGAGCCGGCGATCGATGATCTCGGCGCCGCGCACGGCGTTCAGCTGCGCCATGACCGCCGCGAACGCGCCGACGCCCGGGACGATGAGCCCGTCCGCCTCCTGCGCGGCGTCGCGGTCGGCCGTGATCTCGGCGATCGCGCCGGCGGCCTCGACGGCCTTCGCGGCGGAATGAATGTTTCCCGAGCCGTAGTCGAGGACCACGACCCGCTTCGGCGCGCCCATCGCTACAGGGCGCCCTTCGTCGAGGGGATGCCGCTCACGCGGGCATCCGGCTCGACCGCCTTGCGGAAGGCGCGCGCGAACGCCTTGAACTCCGCCTCGGCGATGTGGTGCGGGTCGCGCCCGCCGAGGACCGTCACGTGGATCGTCAGCCCGGCGTTCAGCGCGATCGCCTCGAAGACGTGGCGCACGAGACTGCCGGTGAAGTGCCCGCCGATGAGGTGGTGCTCGAACCCGGCCGGCTCGCCCTCGTGCACGAGGTACGGCCGTCCCGACACGTCGACGACCGCGCGCGCAAGCGCCTCGTCGAGCGGGACGGTCGCGTCGCCGTAGCGGCCGATGCCGCGCTTGTCGCCGAGCGCCTGCCGGATCGCCTGGCCGAGCACGATCGCCGTGTCCTCGACCGTGTGGTGCACGTCGATGTCCGTGTCCCCCGTCGCGACGACGGTGAGGTCGACGAGCGAGTGCTTCGAGAACGCCGTGAGCATGTGGTCGAAGAACGGCACCGACGTCGAGATCGACGACGCGCCCGTCCCATCGAGGTCGAGGTCGAGACGCACGCTCGACTCCGACGTCTCGCGGACGATCGACGCCGTCCTGTGCTGTCCTGCTGGCGTGGTCACCGTCCGAGTCTACCGACGGGCGCTAGCGCGTCGCCGCGAGTGCGGCGAGGAAGACGTCGGTCTCCTCCGCCGTCCCCGCGGTCACCCGCAGGGTGTGCGGGATGCCGACGTCGCGGACGATCACGCCCGCCTCGACGAGCGCCTCGAACGTCGCCTTCGGATCGGCGACGCCGCCGAAGAGCACGAAGTTCGACTCGCTCGGCCACGGCTCGTAGCCGAGGCTCGTGAGCTCCCGAATCATCCGGTCGCGCTGCGCCTTGATCGCATCGACCTGCGCGAGCATCGCGGGGGCGCTGCGCAGCGCCGCGATCCCCGCCGCCTGCGTGAGCGCCGACAGGTGATAGGGCAGGCGGACAAGGCGGAACGCGTCGACGACCGCAGGGTCGGCGGCGAGGTAGCCGAGTCGCACGCCCGCGAACGCGAACGCCTTGCTCATCGTCCGGCTCACGACGAGCCTCGGGCGCCCCGGCAGGAGCGTCAGGGCGCTCGGCCCGGACTCGAACTCCGCATAGGCCTCGTCGACGAGCAGCATCCCCGGGTGCGCCTCGTACACGGCCTCGATGACATCGAGGCCCAGGCCCGTGCCGGTCGGGTTGTTCGGCTTGCAGAGGAACACGATGTCGGGGCGCTCCCGCTCCACCGCGGCGACCGCGAGCTCCGGCGTGATCTCCCACTCCGGTCCACGCTCCGCGGGAATCCAGCGCGAGTAGTTGGCCTGGACCAGGAGCGAGTGCATCGAGTAGGTCGGCGGGAACGCGAGCACGCTGCGTCCGGGACCGCCGAAGGCCTGCAGGAACTGCTGGATGACCTCGTTCGACCCGTTCGCCGCCCAGACCTGCTCCGCGGTCAGTCCGTGCCCCAGGTAGCGGGCGAGCCCCTCGCGCAGCTCGACGAACTCGCGATCGGGGTAGCGGTTCGCACCGGCGACCGCCTCGGCGAGGCTCGCGACGATGTCGGCCGCGACCTCGGCCGGGATGCCGTGCGTGTTCTCGTTGACGTTCAGCCGGACCGGGACGTGGATCTGCGGCGCGCCGTAGGGGACGTGGCCCTTGAGGTCATCGCGGATGGGCAGGTCGGAGAGCTGGGTCACCGGTCAAGCGTACGAGCCCTTCGACTCGCTGCGCTCGCTCAGGGAGCGGAACCGGGGGTGCGCTCGCTCAGGGACCCGCAGCCCGGGGGCTGCGCTCGCCCAGGGGCAGTCAGTGCCCGTAAGGCGCGGGGATGCCGAGCTGCTGGCCCGCCATCACATCGGCCGAGCCGAGGTGGTTGAAGGACACGATCGCGTCGATCACGTCGCGCGGGTCGGCACTCGGCGCGACGCGCTCCGCGACCGCCCAGAGCGACTCCCCCGGCTGGACCATGACGATCTGCACCGATCCGCCCTCGAGCGAGCCGGTCGCCGCCCCGCCGTTGAGCTGCGCGACGAGCAGCCAGAGCGCGATCGGCATCGCGACGAGGAAGAGCAGGACCGCCCGGCCGCGAGGGGTCAGCCGGAGCCGAGCTCGCGCCGGGCGGGCGGTCGTGACCGCGGCGAAGGACGATCCCGAGGGGGAGATGGTGATCGTGCTCATGGGTGCCTCCTGCTGAGTGGTATCGCACCCGGACCTCCCCGCCCTCGGCCGGGAGGTCGAGGAGTTCCGGATGCGAAGCTCTGTTCCGAATATATGTTCGACTCGTTCGAATCGCAAGCCCATCTTCGAACCGACCACCGACATTGGGCGCGACACGTTCGAATGAATGTTTGTCTGGGGCGTGCTCACGGAATACACTTTCGAATGAACCACCGACATTGGAGGCCCCATGCAGGACGACACCCGCCGCCGCACGACCCTGAGCGGCAAGCAGCAGGCGATCCTCGAGTACGTCCAGCGCTCCGTGTCGACCCGTGGCTATCCGCCGAGCATGCGGGAGATCGGCGACGCCGTCGGCCTCGCCTCGCTCTCGAGCGTGTCCTACCAGCTCGATCAGCTCGAGCTGTCCGGGTACCTGCGCCGCGACCCGAACCGCCCCCGTGCGATGGAGGTCCTGATCGACCTGCCGTCGACGTCCGAGACCGAGCTCTCCCCCGCCGTCGGCGACGCGGCGATGGTGCCACTCGTCGGCCGCATCGCCGCCGGCATCCCGATCACCGCCGACCAGATGGTCGACGAGGTCCTCCCGCTTCCCCGCCAGCTCGTCGGCAAGGGCGAGCTGTTCATGCTCAAGGTCGTCGGGGAGTCGATGATCGACGCGGCGATCTGCGACGGCGACTTCGTCGTCATCCGGCAGCAGAAGACCGCGGAGAACGGCGAGATGGTCGCCGCGATGCTCGATGGCGAGGCGACCGTCAAGGTCCTGCGCCAGCGCGACGGGCACACCTGGCTGCTGCCCCGCAACTCCGCGTTCGAGCCGATCCTCGGGGACGAGGCCGAGATCCTCGGCAAGGTCGTCGCGGTGCTCCGCTCGGTCTGACCGAGCGACGCTCGCCCCCGCGTCCCAGGCACGCCAGCACCCCGGCACCCACTCGCCACCGGACTACCATCGCGCCATGCGTCGCATCCTGCACCGCGTTCCGCTCCTCGCCGTGGCCCTCTCGGCGACGCTGCTCGCCTCGTGCGCATCGGCGCCGGACACCGGCGAGAACGCGAGCGTCGGACTCCCCGCAGGCGTCACCGTCGACGTCTACCAGACCCGGACCGACCTCCCGGCACGCAAGCTCGAGATCGCGATCACCAACGCGAGCGACGAGGATCTCACCGTCACCGGGGCCGAGTTCGCCTCGCCCCAGTTCGTCGCGCCGGCCGTGTGGACCCCGCGCCCCGGCGGCACGGTCATCCGCGCCGGGGCCGGCGTCGACCTGCCGGTCCAGCTCGCCGAGCCCGCCTGCGACGAGCCGGCGCCGGCCGGACTCGTCCGAATCCGCTTCACGACCGCCGACGGGCGCACGGGCAGCGCCGAGCTGCCCGCGGTCGACCGCTACGACCGACTCCCTGGCATGCGCACAGAGGAGTGCTTCGCGATCGCGGTCGGCGACGTCGCGTCGTTGACGATCGACGAGCCGGTGCGGGTCGAGAGCGCCGGTGGCGCGCTCGTCGGGCTCGTGCCCGTGACGGTCTCCCCGACCGGAGCGAAGGCGACCTTCACAATCGACGCCATCGAGGACACCGTGCTGCTCGGCCTGTCCGACGGGCGGGGCGGCGCCCTCGAGTCGCTCCCGCTCGCCCTCGAGATCTCGGGATCGGCGCCGCCGAGCTCGTTCGAGATCCCGATCGTCCCCGGCCGCTGCGACCCGCACGCGATCGCCGAGGACAAGCAGGGGACGATCTTCATCCTTCAGGTGACGGCGCCCGACGGCACGACCGGACGAATGCGGATCGCTGCCGCGCCGTCGGCGCGCGCCTCGATCTACGAGTTCTTCGCCGCGGCCTGCGGCCTGCCCTGACGGCGCGCGCTAGTGCGCCGACGAGCTACTGCGTCGACGAAATCAGTGCGTCGACGCGTGGGCCGGCAGGTAGTTCGCGAGCCAGCGCCCGACGATCGCGGTGAAACGCTCCGGCTGGTCACGCCAGACCGAGTGCCCAGCGCCTTCGACCTTCACGACGCGCATCCCCGCCCGGAGCATCCGGAACGCCGCGTCCCGGGTCACCAGCAGGCTGCGCTCCGCGAGCACGACGAGGCTCGGGACCTCGGAGCGCGTCGGCGGCACGAAGAGCTTCGAGTCGACGAGCCCGAGCATGGTCCGTCGGTGCCAGCGCCGCTGGGCGGAGAACTCGGTCTCGATGTCCTTCGCGCTCCACTTCGGGTTGAGACGGCGGAGGTCGCGTCGGCCGAGCGGGGGCATCAGCGCGAACGAGAGCTTGAACAGCGCGCCGCGGATGCCCTTCGGGAAGTCGAACGCGGGGTCGACGTAGATGACCGCGCGCGGCGCGATCCGCTCCGCGACGATGCTCGCGACGAGCCCGCCCAGCGAGTGCCCCATCACGAGGTCGGGCGCGCCGTCGAGCAGCGGCTCGATCGTCTCGAGGACGTCCTGCGCCCACGCCTCGATCGAGTAGCGGTGCGCCCGAGGGCTGTCGCCATGGCCGGCGAGGTCGACCGCGATGACGCGGAATCCTCGGGCTTCGAGGTCCTGAGCCACGCCGTCCCACGACTGCGAGTCGGACATGATGCCGTGCACGAGGACGGCAGTGCGCGAGCCCTCGCCGGTGACGTGGACCGCTAACTGCATGCCCTCACGGTACGCGCGGTCGGCTCGGAGCCGGCTGGGTGCGAGGTGACGATCAGCCGACGATCCGGAAGGGTGCGAGCGCCGCCGCCTCGCGCTCGTCGACCCGGGCGGTCACGAGCGTCCCGTCCTCGCGATACTCGGTCTCGATGACGCTTCCGCGGACGTGGAGCCGCGAGAGCACGTCGCCTCGGTCGTACGGCACGAGCAGGCGGACGATGATCGCGGGACGCGGCAGCAGGTCCTGGACCCGCTCCATGAGCTCATCGATGCCCTCGCCCGTCCGGGCGGACACGAAGATCGCGTCCGGCACGAGTCCGCGGAGCACGAGCCGGGTGTCGGGCTCGACCAGGTCGGACTTGTTGAACACGACGATCTCGGGAATGTCCCTCGCGCCCACCTCGCCGATGACGTCGCGGACCGTCGCGAGCTGCGCGCCCGGGTCGGGGTGCGAGGCGTCGACGACGTGCACGATGACGTCGGAGTCGCCGACCTCCTCGAGCGTCGAGCGGAACGCCTCGACGAGCTGGTGCGGGAGGTTGCGCACGAACCCGACGGTGTCGGAGAGCGTGAACTCGCGGCCGTCCGGGGTGCGAGCGCGTCGGACGGTCGGGTCGAGCGTTGCGAAGAGCGCGTTCTCGACGAGCACGCCGGCTCGCGTGATCCGGTTCAGCAGCGAGGACTTTCCCGCGTTCGTGTACCCGGCGATCGCGACCGACGGCACGGCGTTCCGGTCGCGGTTCGCTCGCTTCGCCTTGCGCGCGGGCTCGAAGCCCTTGATCTGACGGCGCAGCTTCGCCATCCGGGTGTGGATTCGGCGCCGGTCGAGCTCGATCTTGGTCTCGCCCGGACCGCGCGAGCCCATGCCGACGCCGCCGGAGCCGACCTGACCACCCGCCTGCCGCGACATCGAGTCACCCCACCCGCGCAGACGCGGGAGGAGGTACTCGAGCTGGGCGAGCTCGACCTGGGCCTTGCCCTCCCGGCTCTTCGCGTGCTGGCTGAAGATGTCGAGGATGACGGCGGTCCGGTCGATGACCTTGACCTTGACGACGTCCTCGAGCGCTCGTCGCTGGCTCGGCGCGAGCTCGGTGTCGGCGACGACCGTGTCCGCGCCGAGGCTCGCGACGATCTCCTTGAGCTCCTGCGCCTTGCCCTTGCCGAGATACGTCGACGGATCCGGGTGGGGGCGGCGCTGCAGGAGTCCCTCGAGCACAACCGCACCGGCGGTCTCGGCGAGCGCCGAGAGCTCGCGAAGGGAGTTCTCGGCATCCGTCGTGTCCTGCGCGCTCCGGCCCGCGTAGACCCCGATGAGCACGACGCGCTCGAGGCGCACCTGCCGGTACTCGACCTCGGTGACGTCCTCGAGCTCGGTCGAGAGTCCGGAGACGCGGCGCAGCGCCTCGCGCTCCTCGCGCTCCAGCTGATCGCCGTCGCGGGTCTCGAGGTAGTCGTCGCCCTGCTGGAGGGCGAGCGCGGGCCCGAACCGGGTCACGGACGCCCGCGTCGACTCGTTCGCGAGCACACGATCGAGGACCTCGTCCTGCGCGTCACGCAGGCCGGTCGTCGGCTCGGCGTCCGCGCCGGGCCCCTGAGGCTCATCCATCACTTGAATCCTTGGCTCCCTAGAGTCCGATACATTCTGTCCCTATGTCGGGCGACCACTACTTCTCCGCCCAGCCCGGCAGCGATTTCCGTCAGAAGACGCTCCGAGTGGTCCTCGCGGGCCGTGAGCTCGGGGTCGTCACCGCCGGCGGCGTGTTCAGCCCCGACCGCCTCGACGCCGGCACGAGCGTCCTGCTCGACGCGGTCCCGGCACCGCCGCCCGGGGGCGATCTGCTCGACCTCGGCTGCGGCTGGGGCCCGATCGCCCTCACCCTCGCACTCGACTCCCCGCATGCGACCGTCTGGGCGGTCGACGTCAACGAGCGTTCGCTGGAGCTCACCCGCCGCAACGCCGCGAGCCTCGGCCTGTCCAATGTCAACGCCGTGCTCCCCGAAGATGTTCCCCCCGGCATCGAGTTCGCGACGATCTGGTCGAACCCCCCGATCCGCGTCGGCAAGGCGGAGTTGCACGGAATGCTCTCGACCTGGCTGCCGCGGCTCGCCCCTGGCTCGGACGCCTGGCTCGTCGTGCAGAAGAACCTCGGGGCCGACTCGCTGCAGCGCTGGATCGACGCCGAGTTCCCCGGGCACGCGGTGATTCGCGCCGACACCGCGCGGGGATATCGCGTGCTGCGCGCGCGACGACGCGGCTAGCCCTTCGGCTCGCTGCGCTCGCTCAGGAACCGACCTCGACGACGCCGGAGAACGAGAACTCCGCGGGACCGCTCAGCCAGGCATGCTCGCCGTCCTCGCGGAGCTCGACATGCACGCCGAGACGTCCCCCCGGCACGTCGACCTGCCATTCGTCCGGCGCGCCCTCCCCCGCGTAGTAGCGGATGGCGAGCGCCGCGGCGACGACGCCCGTGCCGCAGGAGAGCGTCTCGCCGGAGCCGCGCTCGTGGACCCGCATGCGGATCCGGCCGACCTCATCGACGACGAGGGGCTCCTCGGGGACGACGAACTCGATGTTCGCGCCAGCCGGCAGCACGGGGTCGAGGGTCGGCGCGGTCGTGAGGTCGAGCGCGGCGAGCTCATCGAGCTCGGCGAGCGCGACGACGACGTGCGGGTTGCCGACGTCGATCCCGAGGCCCGGCCGCCCCACATCGAGCTGGCGCGCATGCACGACGGGATCCTCGCCGCTCAGCCGCCAGACCCCGAGATCCGCGGCATATCCGTCCTCGGACTCGACGACGTCCTTGACTCCTGCGCGGGTGCCGATGCGCAGCACCCCCGCGTCGTCGAGCGCGGCGAGTCCGTGCTCCAGCAGGTATCTGGCGAACACCCGAATGCCGTTGCCGCACATCTCCGCGACCGAGCCGTCCGCATTCCGATAGTCCATGAACCATTCGGCATATTCAACCGAGGCACGAGCGATCGGCTCGTCGAGGGCGGCCGAGCGGACCACGCGCAGCACACCGTCGGCGCCGATTCCGAAGTGGCGATCGCAGATCGCGGCGACCTGCTCCGGCGCGAGTTCGAGGGCGCCGTCAGGGTCGGCGATGACGACGAAGTCGTTGCCCGTCCCGTGGCCCTTCGTGAACTCGATGCGCGCCATGCGTCAATCCTCCCCCATCGCGGATCGGAGCGCCGCAAGCGCGATCGGGACGCGGGCGGACTCGTCGGCCGAGATCCGCGTCGCGTCGGTGTAGCGACGGAACCAGCCCACCTGGCGGCGCGCGTAGCGACGCGTGGACTGCTGCGTCGCCGCGATCGCCGCCTCGCGAGTCATCTCGCCGTCGAGCTCGGCGAGCGCCTGGGCGTAGCCGATCGCGCGGCTCGCGGTGACGCCCAGCTCCTCGCGCAGGGCCGCGGCCTCCGCCACGAGCCCGTCGTGCCACATCTGCTCGACCCGAGCGTCGAGGCGCGGCACGAGGCGCTCTCGCTCGAGCACGAGGTCGACGATCGCCGCCCGCTGCCAGGGATCGCGGTCCTCAGGCAGGCCGGGCGTGAACGCGCCGTCGATGCCGACGACCTCGAGCGCTCGGACGACCCTGCGGCCGTTCGCGGGGTCGATCCGCTGCGCCGCGGCGGGATCGAGCGCGGCGAGCCGCGCATGCAGGGCCATCGGCCCGATGCGCTCGAGCTCCTCCTCGAGCTCCGCTCGCAGCCCAGCATCCCGCGGCGGGAAGGCGAAGTCCTGGATCACGCTCGAGACGTACAGGCCCGAGCCGCCGACGAGGATCGGCGTCGCCCCGCGCCCCTGGATCTCCGTGATCGTCGCACGCGCGAGCGGCTGATAGGCGGCGACCGAGGCCTCCTCCGCCGGGCTGAGGACATCGAGCAGGTGGTGCGGGATGCCGCGGCGCTCGTACGCCGGCAGCTTCGCCGTGCCGATGTCCACGCCGCGATAGAGCTGCATCGCATCGGCGTTCACGATCTCGGCCGCCTCGCCCCGCTCATCGCGAAGCGCCTCCGCCACGTCGAGGGCGAGCGCGGACTTGCCGGTGCCGGTCGCGCCCACGATCACGAGCAGCCGCCCGCCGCCGTCCGATGGCGAGGAAGTCACGAGTCGCTCGACGTCCGCGGACGCGTTCAGCGAATCGTCGGAAGACCGAGGGAGACCGGCCCCGCTGCCACGAGCCCGTCGGCGTGATCGTGCGCGTGCTCGCCGAGCACGCCCCGTTCCCACGCGTCGCCCGCGCGGGTCGCCCGGATGCGCAGCGTCGCGCCTGCCGGCGTGTCCGCGATGAGGTGATGCGGTGCGGCCTGCGTCACCTCCACCGAGACGACATCGCCGGGTCGCGGCGCGAGGGCGCCGTCCGGGATCCCGAAGTGCACGAGCCGCCCGTCGCGCGCGCGACCCGACATGCGCTGGGTCTCCGCGTGCTTACGGCCCTCGCTCTCGGTCGCCATGACCTCGACGGTGCGGCCGACGAGGGCGAGGTTCTCCTCGTGCGAGATGCGCTCCTGGAGCGCCGTGAGGCGCTCGTAGCGCTCCTGCACGACAGCCTTGGGCACCTGCTCGTCCATGGTCGCCGCGGGCGTCCCAGGGCGGATCGAGTACTGGAAGGTGAACGCGGAGGCGAATCGCGCCTGCTCGACGACCCGCAGCGTCTCCGCGAAGTCCGCCTCGGTCTCGCCCGGGAAGCCGACGATGATGTCGGTGCTGATCGCCGCATCGGGGATCGCCGCGCGCACCCGGTCGAGGATGCCGAGGAAGCGCTCGGAGCGGTACGAGCGCCGCATCGCGCGCAGGACGCGATCCGAGCCCGACTGGAGGGGCATGTGCAGCTGGGGCATGACGTTCGGGGTCTCGGCCATCGCCTCGATCACGTCGTCGGTGAACGCGGCCGGGTGCGGGCTCGTGAATCGCACCCGCTCGAGGCCGGCGATGCCGCCGGTCGCCCGGAGCAGCTTGGAGAACGCCAGTCGGTCGCCGAACTCGACGCCGTACGAATTGACGTTCTGGCCGAGGAGCGTGACCTCGATCGCGCCGTCGGCGACGACGGCCTCGACCTCGGCGAGCACGTCGCCGGGGCGCCGGTCCCGCTCCTTGCCGCGCAGGGACGGAACGATGCAGAACGTGCAGGTGTTGTTGCACCCGACCGAGATCGAGACCCAGGCGCTGTGGCTCGACTCACGCCGGCTCGGCAGCGTCGAGGGGAACACCTCGAGCGACTCGAGGATCTCCAGCTGCGCCTCGTGGTTGTGCCGTGCACGGTCCAGGAGGGCGGGGAGCGAGCCCATGTTGTGGGTCCCGAAGACGACGTCGACCCAGGGCGCACGGTCCTGGATGACGTGCTTGTCCTTCTGCGCGAGGCAGCCGCCGACCGCGATCTGCATCTCCGGACGCTCGCGCTTGAGTGCCGCGAGGTGGCCGAGGGTCCCGTAGAGCTTGTTGTCCGCGTTCTCGCGCACCGCGCAGGTGTTGATAACGACGATGTCCGCCTCGCCGATCCGACCCCGGCTGTAGCCGGCCGCTTCGAGCGCGCCGCCGAGCCGCTCCGAGTCGTGAACGTTCATCTGGCACCCGAACGTGCGCACCTCATAGGTGCGCGGCACGGCCAATGACATGTATCAATGGTACGGCGGCTCGCTGAAACCGCCGCCTGGAGCGGTCACAACTACGCTGCCGGTCGCCTCGCGCTCAGGCAGAGCGCACCGAGGCGACCGCCGCACGAACCGTTGTCGAACTGAATCCGCGGCGAAGCAGGAACGCCGTGAGCCGACGCTCGACCGTGGTGGCGTCGAGCGCCCCGTACTGCCGAGCACGCTTGGCGGCGATCTCGCGAGCCATCGCGAGCTCGTCCGCCGTGTCGATGAGGTCCATCGCATACGCGATCGCCCCCGGCGCCACGACGCGCTTCACGAGCTCCGCCTTGATCGCGCCACCCGTCAGGCCCTTGCGCTCCTGGAGGTGCGCGACGAGATGCTGGGCGAGCGCGTAGTCGTCGATGAGACCGACGCCCTCGAGCCGTTCGAGCTCATCGGCGATCGCGAACTGGTGATAGCCCTGCGCGCCGAGCACTCGCTCCAGCTCGCGCCGCGACATGCCCTTCCGCCCGAGCGCCTTGAGGGATGCGTCCTCGATGGGGGCGAACTCCGAGGAGTCGGGGGCTGGGGTGGCTTCGAGGCGGGCTCCTGCGGAGCGCTCCTCGACCTGCGGAGCATCGAGACGGGTCGGCAGGGACCCCTTCGCAGCGGCCGAGCCGGTGAGGCCCGGTCGTAGCGGGATGACCTCACCCATCGCTACTCCCCGACCGCGCGCTTCGCGGCGAGGCGCTCCTCGATCGAGTCCACGTTGCCCGCGGCCGCCTGCGCCGCCTTGCCCGCGGCACCGATCCCGAGCTTCGCGAAGATCTTCTGCTCGATCTCGGCGGCGACGTCCGGGTGCTCGATGAGGAAGTTCCGCGAGTTCTCCTTGCCCTGGCCGAGCTGATCGCCGTCGTAGGTGTACCAGGCGCCCGACTTCTTGACGATCTCGTGCTCGACACCGAAGTCGAGGAGGGAGCCTTCGCGCGAGATGCCCGTGCCGAAGAGGATGTCGAACTCCGCCTGCTTGAAGGGCGGCGCCATCTTGTTCTTCACGACCTTGACGCGCGTGCGGTTGCCGACCGCGTCGGTGCCGTCCTTGAGCGTCTCGATGCGGCGGATGTCGAGGCGGACCGAGGCGTAGAACTTGAGCGCCTTGCCCCCGGCGGTGGTCTCGGGCGATCCGAAGAACACCCCGATCTTCTCTCGGAGCTGGTTGATGAAGATCATGGTCGTGTTCGTCGAGTTGAGACCGCCCGTGAGCTTGCGCAGCGCCTGCGACATGAGCCGCGCCTGAAGGCCGACGTGCGTGTCGCCCATCTCGCCCTCGATCTCGGCCTTCGGCACGAGCGCCGCGACCGAGTCGATCACGATGAGGTCGATCGCGCCGGAGCGCACGAGCATGTCCGCGATCTCAAGCGCCTGCTCGCCCGTGTCGGGCTGCGAGACGAGGAGGGCGTCGATGTCGACCCCGAGCTTCTGGGCGTACTCCGGGTCGAGCGCGTGCTCTGCGTCGATGAAGGCCGCGATGCCGCCTGCCTTCTGCACGTTCGCGATCGCGTGCAGCGTCAGCGTCGTCTTGCCGGAGGACTCCGGTCCGTAGATCTCGACGATTCGGCCTCGCGGAAGGCCTCCAACGCCGAGTGCGACGTCGAGCGCGACGGAACCCGTCGGGATCACCTCGACGGGAGCGCGCTCGTCGCTGCCGAGGCGCATGACCGACCCTTTGCCGAACTGGCGGTCGATCTGCGCGAGTGCGTTCTCGAGTGACTTCTCGCGGTCTGCTGCTGTGGCCATGGCCATGTCTCCTGTCGGTGTCGGTCCTGCTGCCCATAGGCGCCGGTGGAGTCCCACGAACTCCCGGCAAGGCTGGTGGTACTGCGGCCACGGTACGCCCGGCCCCCGACATCGGTCGGGAACGACGTGCGATTGTGGAGAAGTACCGGTGTTCGACTGCTGTCAGGAACTGACGGTAACAGGATTCGAAGCTATCTTCGATATTCGACGATCGGCGTGTCGGGGCGACGGCGGGCCCGACACCGCCGCGATCCGTGCCGCGTCAGTCGGGAGGCGTCGCGAGCCCCACCCCGTGCCGCCTCGCCGGCGGCACGTCGGTCGCGTCGCAGAGCGCGGTCCAGACATCGGCCGCGGCGACCCCGGCACCGATCGCCTCGTCGGCGGTGCGGTCGCCGAGCGCGCCCAGGACGAGGTCGGCCATGAGCGAGGGCGCGCGGGCGCCGAACTCATCGGCGACGGCGCGCCGGAACTCGCGGATGCGCATGCCGCGGGTCAGCGGGAGGCGAGCTCCGAGCCGCCACCGAACTGCGACTCGAACTCGGCGAGCAGCTCGTCCGGCAGCGTGTCGGGGATGACGGGCGACTCGACGATGTGCATCGACTCGAAGACATCGGGGATCGACTCGATCGCGGGAGCCGAGAGGCCCACGCCCTCGACGACGGCGAGGCGGTCACCCACCTCGCGGATGATCGAGGAGATCGGCGTGCCGAGGGCATCGGCGACCGACGCGAGGATCTCGCTCGAGGCCTCCTTCTGCCCGCGCTCGACCTCGCTCAGGTAGCCGAGGGCGACCGAGGCTCGCGATGCGACCTGACGGAGGGTCTTGCCCTGCTGGAGGCGCAGATCACGCAGGACATCACCGATCTCGTGACGGACCAGAACCATGGTGACCTCCCTGCCTTTCGTGCGCCCACTGTAGCGGGGGTTTTCGGGTATCCGCTGATTGGCGCCTCCGATGTAACCAAGCCGCAATGCGTCGTATTCCGTCCGAAACGAGCCGGCCCGGTCGCGCGTTCAGAACGCCCCGAGGGCCGCCTTCAATGCCGTCAGGGCCGCATGCACGGCACCCGCCCGGACGCGCGCCCGCTCCCCCGGGATCATGTGCTCGAACGCGATCGACTCCGATCCCGCGCCGCCGAGCGGCAGCTCGCCCGTGGAGACCCCGACGTAGACGAGGCCGACCGGCCGACCGTCCTGCGGATCCGGACCGGCGACGCCGGTCGTGGCGATCCCGATCGCCGCCGGACGATCCCCCGAGGCGCAGGCGCGACGCACGCCCGCCGCCATCTGCCGCGCGACGTCGGGATGCACGGCGCCCTCGACCGCGAGCAGCGTCGTGTCGACACCGAGGAGCGTCGCCTTCAGATCGGTCGCGTACGCCACCACCGCGCCGCGCACGACCGCCGAGGCGCCCGGTACGCCGACGAGCGCCGAGACGAGGTCGCCGCCCGTGAGCGACTCCGCGACGGCGATCGTGACCCCGCGGGCCGTCGCGACCCGGACGATGTCCGCGGCCAGCTCGGGGATCTCGTGCTCAGCCACCCGGCGTTCTCCGGTAGGCCTTGACCAGGTAGTCGATCCCGGACCAGAGCGTCAGCGCGAGGACGACGAGCATGAGCGCCCAGGCGATCCACATGAGCTGGCTGAGCGCGAGCGGGAAGAGCAGCAGGATCGAGATCACGACCCCCTGCGCGGCGGTCTTCCACTTGCCGAGGCTCCCGGCCGGGATCACCCGATCCTTGAGCGCGACCGCCCGCCACCAGGTGATGCCCCACTCGCGGATGAGGATCAGGATCACGACGGGCCACCAGAACGCCGCGGGCGGCCACATGATCGCCATGCACAGCAGCGCGGCGCCGGTCAGCCCCTTGTCCGCGATCGGATCGAGGAAGATGCCGAAGTCGGTCACGAGGCGACGGCGTCGGGCGATGTGCCCGTCGATCGCGTCGCTCGCGATCCCCACGACGAACAGGCCCGCACCGAGCCAGTGCGCCCAGCTCGTGCCCCAGCCGAAGGGCCAGTCGTGCGCGGGATCGAACCGCTCGGTGAGCAGCGCCCAGACCATGACCGGGATGAACGCGATGCGCACGAGCGAGATGACGTTCGGCAGGCAGAGGATCGAGGCGGGCTCGGTCGCGGGGTCGCCGTCGCGGACGAACCGGCCGCGCAGCGGGTTCCTGGTCAGGAGGTTCCGGGACTCGGCCACGTGACCAGGCTAGTCATCTCGCCTAGCGTGTTCGCATGGCCAAGGCACCCGAGCCGAAGACGCGCCCGACCGGCGTCCCCGTGCCCGACTTCCTCGCGACCGTCGAGCCGCCCGAACGCCGGGCGGAGGCGGAGCAGGTCGTCGCGCTGATCACCGCGGCCACCGCGACCGAGCCGATCATGTGGGGCGACTCGATCGTCGGCTGGGGCGCGACCTCGATGGTCTATGCGAACGGCAGCGCGCTCTCCTGGCCCGCGATCGGCTTCACGCCGCGCAAGCAGCAGCACACGTTCTACTTCCTGCACGGCTTCGACGCACTCGAGGACGAGCTCTCCCGCCTCGGCCCGCACACCCTCGGCAAGGGCTGCCTCTACGTCAGGCGACTCGACCGGATCGACCAGGACGCGTTCTCCGCGCTCGTCGAGCGCGCCTGGGAGCTGGGCTGAGGGCCGCGGGAGGTGGCCCCCGCGACCTAGGCTGGCGGGGTGATGGAGGCGTATCTCGAGCGGATCGGACTGACCCGAGCCGGCCTCGGCCCGCTCGACGAGGTCGGCCTGCGCCGTCTCGCCGCGGCGCACGCCGCGACCGTGCCGTTCGAGAACACGCGGGCGCACCGAGGCGAGCGAATCTCCGTGCGGATCGAGGATGTCCTCGAGCGGCTCGTCGAGCGCCGCGAGGGCGGCGTCTGCTATGAGCTGAACGGCGGCCTCGGCTGGCTGCTCACCGAGCTCGGCGCCCGCGTGCAGCTCATCGCGGCGCAGGTGCTCACCGGCGCGGAGGCCCCCGGGACGAGCGTCTCCGGCCTGCCGATGAGCCACATGGCCCTCGTCGTCGCGCTGCCGGATCGACCCGGCGAGCTCCTCGTCGACGTCGGCTTCGGCGGCGACACGATCCTGCGGTCGGCGCCCGTCGACGGCGAGACGATCGTGACCAGTCGGGGTTCGTCCTATCGGGTCGACACGCGGCCGCGCGAGCTGCCCGACTTCGAGGGGGTCGCGTGGTGGCATTCGACGAGCCCCGGCTCACGGTTCATGCGCGGGATCATCGTCTCCTCGACGAGGGCCGACGGCGTGACGACGCTCTCGGGCCGAGGGGACGACGCGCTCGAGTGGCGCTTCCGCGGCGAGCGGGATGCCGAGGCGCGCGATGTGGGGCGGGACGAGGCGCAGGCGATCGCCGGCGAGGTCTTCGGCCTGCACACGCCGCTGCCGCAGCGAGTGCTGCGCTACGGCCCGCTCGATCGCTGAGGCCGAAGCGGGCGGGTCGGGTCAGGGCTCGCGGTCGGTGAGCTGCCAGGCGTCCTCGTCGTCGCGTTCCGCCACCTCGCGGGCCTGGAACTGCGCCTCGATGGGGTCGCCGGCGTAGGGGTCGTGGGGGTCGGACCCTTCGACTCGCTCCGCTCGCTCAGGGACCGAAGAGAGAGGGGCAGCGGCCGAGGAAGGGGCTCCGCTGAGGCTCGCGAGCGTCTCGGCGAGCTGCTCGGGCTTGACGAGCACGTCGCGGGCCTTCGAGCCCTCCGACGGACCGACGATCTGCCGTGACTCCATGAGGTCCATGAGCCGTCCGGCCTTCGCGAAGCCGACCCGCAGCTTGCGCTGCAGCATCGAGGTCGAGCCGAACTGCGTCGAGACGACGAGCTCGACCGCCTGCATCAGCACGTCGAGGTCGTCGCCGATGTCCGCGTCGATCTCCTTCTGCTGCGCCACCTGCTCGACGTCGGCCCGGTACTCCGGCCGCGCCTGCGCGACGACGTGCTTGACGACCGCGTGGATCTCGTCCTCCGTGACCCAGGCGCCCTGCACCCGGATCGCCTTGGACGCGCCCATCGGCAAGAAGAGGCCGTCGCCCTGCCCGATCAGCCGCTCGGCCCCCGGCTCGTCGAGGATGACGCGCGAGTCGGTCATCGACGCGACGGCGAACGCGAGGCGCGACGGCACGTTCGCCTTGATGAGTCCCGTCACGACGTTCACCGACGGCCGCTGCGTCGCGAGGACGAGGTGGATGCCGGCGGCGCGTGCGAGCTGCGTGATGCGCACGATCGAGTCCTCGACGTCGCGCGGCGCGACCATCATGAGGTCCGCGAGCTCGTCGACGACGACGAGCAGATACGGGTACGGCGTGAGCTTGCGCTCGCTGCCGGGCGGCAGCACGATCGTGCCCTCGGAGACGCCGCGGTTGAAGTCGTCGATGTGGCGGAAGCCGAACGACGCGAGGTCGTCGTACCGCATGTCCATCTCCTTGACGACCCAGGCGAGGGCCTCGGCGGCCTTCTTCGGGTTCGTGATGATGGGCGTGATGAGGTGCGGGACGCCGGCGTAGGCGGCGAGCTCGACGCGCTTCGGGTCGACGAGCACCATCCGCACCTCCTGCGGCTTCGCGCGCATGAGGATCGAGGTGATCATCGAGTTGATGAACGACGACTTGCCCGCGCCCGTCGAGCCGGCGACGAGCAGGTGCGGCATCTTCGCGAGGTTCGCGACGACGAATCCGCCCTCGACGTCCTTGCCGAGCGCGATCGTCATGGGGTGATCGGCCTTCGCCGCCGTGCTGGAGCGCAGCACGTCGCCGAGCGAGACGATCTCGCGATCCTTGTTCGGGATCTCGACGCCGATCGCGGACTTGCCCGGAATGGGCGACAGGATCGTGACCTCGTTCGAGGCGACGGCGTAGGAGATGTTCTTGGCGAGGGCGGTGACCTGCTCGACCTTCGTGCCGGCCGCGAGCTCGACCTCGTAGCGGGTGACCGAGGGGCCGCGCGTGAAGCCGACGACCTTCGCGTTCACCCGGAACTGGTCGAGCACGTTCGTGATCGCGGCCACGACCTCGTCGTTCGCGGCCGAGCGGGCCTTCGGCGGCGTGCCGGGGGCGAGGATCGACGGCGCGGGGAGGCGGTAGATCTTCGGGTGCTGGGAGGCGGGCCCGTCGACGCGCTCCGCTCGCTCAGGGACCGGTGCGGCGGCCGGGGCGTGGAGCGCCGGCTCCTGGAATCCGGCGTTCGCGAGCGCCGCGAGGTCGGCGTCGACGATCGCGATCTCCTCGGTGATGACCGCATCGATCCCGAGCATCTCCGTCGCGGCGGTCTCCCCGCCGGTCAGCACGGGCGTGTCGAACGCCTCGCCCTGCTTCTTCGCCTTGTTGCGGCGCCACCAGGGCAGGCTCTCCGGCACGTCCTCCTCCTCGAAGCCGAGGTCGCCGAGGCTGCCGAACGCGGGAAGCCCGCCGGTGTCGTTCTCGTCGGCCTCGCTGACCGCCTCCTTCGGCGCCGGCGCGCCGAAGAGCCAGGCGTAGAGCTCGTGGAGGCGCCGGCCGATGCGGTTCGGCGGCGTCTTCGTCATGATCAGGATGCTGAAGAACGCGATGGCGAGCAGGATCGGCAGCGCGACCCACGGCGCGCCGAGCTGGGCGAACGGCCAGACGACGAGCCAGCCGATGACGCCGCCGGACTGCCCGAGCGCCGCGACGCCCATGCCGGGGGTCGCCATGCCGGACGACAGGTGCACGATGCCGGCCAGGCCCACGAGCAGCAAGCCCGTCCCGATGCCGATCCGGGTGTTGTCGTGCACGCTCGAGGGGTGGCGGAAGAGCCATGCGGCGAAGACGATGAGCACGATCGGCAGCGCCGCCGCGAGGCGGCCGACGAGGAGCCCGAAGGTCCAGTTGGACACCGTGCGGGCGACGTCGTTCGTGCCGAGGAACCACTCGATGACGATGCCGGCGATCGCGAGCAGGACGAGCAGGAAGGGCACGCCGTCGCGGCGTTCGTCCTTCGCGAGCGACTCCCTGCCGAAGAGGCGGAAGGCCCCGCCCGTCAGGTGCGCGAGGCCCATCCACGCCTTCACGAGCGGCCCGACCTCGTCGCCCGGAGTGCTCGCCGACTTCGCCGCGCGGGCCTGTGCCGGCGTGTAGCGCTTCGTCGGGGCGGTCGACGTGCGGGTGCGCGACGTGGACGCGTTGCGAGAGCGCGACGACGATTTCGTGCCCGTGGCCATGTCTCGACCGTAACTTGAAGGTGCCTGCCAGCCGGGGAGCGACGCGCGTCCGGCTCAGTAGCGAATGGCGTCGATGACCTTGACCCGCACGGCGACGAGGGCGGGCAGCAGGCCCGCGAGCGCACCGACCGCGACCGCCGCGAGGAACCCGACGAGCGCCGCCTCCGCGGGGAACGGCACCGAGTCCTCGAGTCCCGGTGCGATGTAGCCGCGGACCCACTCGCTCTGCACCAGGACCACCGCGAGCACGACGCCGAGCACGCCGGCGATGACGGTCGCGACGACGGACTCGAGCATGACGGCGAGGAACACCCGCGGCGCCGTCGCGCCGAACGCGCGCCGGATGCCGATCTCGCGCACGCGCTGGCGGACCGTCACGAGCGCGATGTTCACGAGGCTCAGGGCGCCGAGGAAGAGGATGAGGCCCGCGATCGCGAGCAGGACGATGCGGATCGGCTCGAGCGGGTCGCTCGTCCCCCACGCGAGGTAGTCCTGCCGCTGCACGTCAACGACCCAGCCGTCGCCGAGCGCCGAGCCGACCTCCGCGCGGATCCGCTCCATGAGCACGTCGGCGAGGTCGAGCGGGACCCAGAACTCGTACATCGGGAGCGCCGCGGCCTGCGACGGCTGCGCGATCGCCGCATAGCCGCTGCTCAGGATGTAGGCCTGGTAGTTCGGCCCGTAGGGATCAGGGGGCAGCACGCCGACGATGACCGCCGTCGTCGACTGCGCGCCGTAGACCGTGACGGTCGGGTTCGTCGCGAGACCGGGGGCGCCGAGCCGCTGCCAGACCGCGTCGCTGACGACCAGGGCGGGACTGAGCCGCTGCGCATCCCGCGCGGTGAACCACGACCCCTCCGCGAGCTGGATCCGGTGCATCGGGCCGTAGGCCGGCGAGACGACCGTGAGCGTGACCCCATCGGTCCCGTCCGCGTACTGGATGCGGGCGTCGCTCCAGGTCACCGCGCCCGCGTAGGTGATCGCATAGCGTTCGACGATCTGATCGAAGACCGCGGCGAGCGTCGCGGGATCCGCCTGCTTACCCGTCTCCATCTTGTACGGGGGCGAGAGCACGAGCGTCGCGGGCCGGCCTCCCCCGCGCTCGAGCTGCTCGGTCTGCGCCTGGGTCGCGATGGCGCCGACGCCGACGACCCCGGACAGCGCCGCGACGGCGATCGCGACCCCGACGAGGCTCAGCAGCACCCGGGCGCGGTGGACGCGGAACTCCGCCCATGCCTCGACGAAGGCGCCGATCACACCGTCACCGCCTCGCTGAGCACGCCGGCGTCGAGTCGGAACCGGCGACGGGCCATGGCCGCGATGTTGGGGTCGTGCGTGATCGTGATGAGCGCGGCGCCCGAGGCATGCGCGACCTCGTCGAGCAGCGCCATGACGGCGGCGCCCGTGTCGACGTCGAGCGCGCCGGTCGGCTCGTCGGCGAGGATCAGCCGCGGGCCCCGGACGAGCGCCCGGGCGATCGCGACGCGCTGCTGCTCGCCGCCCGAGAGCCGGTCCGGCGTCGAGTGCAGCCGGTCGCCCAGGCCGACGCGCTCGAGCATGTCGGTCGCGATCCGCTCGCGACGCCAGAACTGCCGACCGCTCGCGTAGAGGAGGGGCGTCATGGCGTTCTCGAGCGCCGTCCGGCCGGACAGCAGGTTGAACTGCTGGAAGACGAAGCCGACGTCCCGCCCTCGGGTGCGGTCGCGGCGGCTCCCCGCGAGGCGCTCGAGGGGCTTGCCGTCGAAGACGATCCGGCCCGTCGTCGGGGTGTCGAGCAGGCCGAGCAGGTTGAGCAGCGTCGACTTGCCGGAGCCGCTGCGGCCGACGATGCTCAGGTGGTCGCCGGCTTCGACGGTGAGATCGATGCCGCGCAGGATCTCGAGCCGGCCGCCGTCCGGGAGCACGACCGACCGGGTCACCGCCTCGAGGCTCAGCAGGGTCACTAGCGGACTGCGTCCTCGATGACGACGCCGCCCTGCATCGGGACGGGCACGCCGGGATCAAGCCCGTCGCCACCGGGCGCCGACGGCGCGCCCGGCACGAACTGCAGGATCGTCTCGCCCTCCTCGAGCCCGCTCGTCACCTCGACCATCGAGCCGTCGTTCAGCCCGAGGCCGACCTGGCGCTCCTCGGTCGAGCCGTCGGGCAGGACGACGGTGACGAGGCCGCTCTCCGCCTGGCCGAGCACCGCGGTCGTCGGCACCACGATGACGTCCTCCGCGATGCCGCCCGGGATGACGATCGTCGCCGTGAGCCCCGCGAAGACCGTGACGTCGCCCGGGACCGCGCAGCGCAGCGTCGGTCCGCTCGCGCCGCCACCCGAGCCGCCACCGCTCCCGTCGCCCCCGCCCGCGACGGGAGTGACGATCTGCAGGTTCGTGCAGGTGAACGGGGCGGGGCCGCCGTTCACGGTGACGGTCGCCTCCGTCGGGCGCTGGATGAGTCGGTAGAGGTCCTCTGGCGGTATCGCGCCGGAGACGTGGAACGTCGGCGGGGCGATCTGGCCGACCGCGGCGCCGGCCGCGATCGAGGCGTCCTCGTAGGCGGTCAGGCTCGAGAGCGTGCCGCTCGCGGGCGCCGTGACGGTGCGCCAGATGGTCTGCGGCGTGCCGTCGTCCCCGAGCACGTCGCCGCGGATGCGCACGATCTCGGTCCCCGCGTCGACCCATTGCCCGGCCGTGACGTAGACGTTCCAGACGATGCCGGAGGCGGTGGCCGGGATCGGCACCGCCTCGTCCGCGGCGATCGTCCCCGACAGCGTGATGTCGTTCGCGACCGTGCCGCGACCGACCTCCCAGTGCGGCTCGACGATCTGGCCGCCGGGTCGGTCCGGGTCGGGGACGGCCGCGGCATCGGGGAAGAACGCGATCTTGGCGAGCGCCGCGACCCCCACCGCGATCACGACGAGCCAGAGTACCTGCATGACGCGGCGGAACACGAGCACGCGATGACCCTATGCGAGCGCTATGACTCGGTGGCTGAGAACCCGCTGCGGAGCGCCGTCACGCCTCGATGACCACCGGGACGATCATCGGGCGGCGCCGGTGCTTCGTGTTGACCCAGCGGCCGACGGTGCGACGCACGACCTGCGTGTAGGCGTGGGTGTCGCGGGTGCCGGCCGCGCCCGCCTCCGAGAGGGCGGCGACGATCTTCGGGACCACGTCCTGGAAGACCTCCTCATCCTCGGCGAAGCCACGGGCCTGGATCTCGGGTCCCGCGATCACCTTGCCGGTCTGCAGGTCGACGGCGACGAAGATCGAGATGAAGCCCTCCTCCGCGAGGATCCGGCGGTCCTTGAGGTCGGCGTCGGTGATCTCGCCGACCGAGGAGCCGTCCACGTAGACGTAGCTGATGTCGAGCTGCCCGACGATCCGCGCGACGCCGTCCCGGAGATCGACGACCGTGCCGTTCTCGGCGATGACCGTGCGGTCCCGCGGGACCCCCGTTTGGATCGCGAGCTCGGCGTTCGCGACGAGGTGGCGCACCTCGCCGTGGACCGGCATGACGTTCTTCGGCTTGAGGATGTTGTAGGTGTAGAGCAGCTCGCCCGCCGCGGCGTGACCCGAGACGTGCACCCGCGCGTTGCCCTTGTGGACGACGGTCGCGCCGAGCTTCATGAGCCCGTTGATGATCCGATAGACCGCGTTCTCGTTGCCGGGGATGAGCGACGAGGCGAGGATGACCGTGTCGCCGGGGCCGACCGAGATCTGGTGCTCCTGGTTCGCCATCCGCGCGAGCGCCGCCATGGGCTCGCCCTGCGAGCCGGTCGACATGAAGACGAGCCGGTCGTCCGGATAGTCGTCGGCGCGCTTGAGGTCGATGAGCACGCCGTCCGGCACGTTCAGGTACCCGAGGTCCGCGGCGATCGACATGTTGCGGACCATCGAGCGGCCGACGAGCGCGACCTTGCGGCCGTTCGCGGCGGCGGCGTCGAGCACCTGCTGGACGCGGTGGACGTGGCTCGAGAAACTCGCCACGACGACCCGGCGCGGGGCCTTCGCCATGACGGCCTCGATGACCGGGCCGATGTCGCGCTCCGGCGGGGTGAACCCCGGCACATCGGCGTTCGTCGAGTCGACCATCGCGAGGTCGACGCCCGCCTCGCCGTAGCGCGCGAACGCCCGCAGGTCGGTGATGCGCCCGTCGAGCGGGAGCTGGTCCATCTTGTAGTCGCCCGTGTGCAGGACGGTCCCGCCGGCCGTGTGCAGGACGACGCCGAGCGCATCGGGGATCGAGTGGTTGACGGCGACGAACTCGAGCTCGAACGGGCCGAGCCGCTCGCGCTGCCCTTCCTTCACGCCGAGCGTGTACGGCGAGATGCGGTGCTCCTTGAGCTTCGCCTCGACGAGCGCGAGCGTCAGCTGGGAGCCGATCAGCGGGATGTCGGCCTTGAGCCGCAGCAGGTACGGCACGGCGCCGATGTGGTCCTCGTGGCCGTGGGTGAGCACGACGCCGACGATGTCGTCGAGGCGATCCCGGATCGGCCCGAAGTCGGGCAGGATCAGGTCGACGCCCGGGTGCGTCTCCTCCGGGAAGAGGACGCCGCAGTCGAGGATGAGCAGCTTGCCCTCGATCTCGAAGACGGCCATGTTCCGGCCGACCTCGCCGAGGCCGCCGAGTGCGACGATGCGCAGCGTGCCTGCGGCAAGGGCGGGCGGATCGATCAGCTGATCAGCCATTTCAGCTGACGCGGTGGAGCTCGCCGATGACGGCTCCGCTCGCGTCGACGACCTTCAGCGTGTCGCCGTCGACCGTGCCGCCGGCCGCATCGCGCAGCCAGTCGTCCACGTCCTCACAGGCGATCAGGGTGCCCATGATGTTCTCGAACTCCACGGTCCGACCGCTGCCGGTCCAGGCCCCGCCGAAGATGTTGCAGCCGTCGGTGCCGCTCAAGCCGCCGCCGGTCTCGAGCACGAGCTGCGGGACGTCGCCCGTCGTGGGCGCCGGCTGCTGCTGCCACGTGCCGATGGGGTCGCCGCCGATGACGGGTCCTCCGTCGCAGCCCGCGAGGGAGAACGCGATGCCCGCCGCGACGAGGACGCCGGCGATTCGCATGGAGATGGTGAGGGAGGTTCGCATACTTGATCCTGTCTTTCGCGTCACCGCGTGTGCCCGGCCGCCTTCGGCAGCGCGCCGCCTGCTGCGGCGTTCGGGTCAGGGCGGAAATTGGAGAAGTCGACGCCCGCTCCGGGCCCGACCTGAGCGAGGTCGGCCTCGATGAGCGCGGCCTCCCCCTCCTCGGGCCCGACGAGCGGCAGCCGCACGCGCGGGCTGCCGATTCGACCGAGGCCATGGAGGATGTACTTCGCCGCGACCGTGCCGGGCACGCGGGTCATGACGCCGCGCACGAGCGGCTCGACGGCCTGGAACGCGACCTGCGCGGTCGCGAGGTCATTCGCGTTCACGGCGTCGACGATGGTCCGGTAGGGCGCCGCGGAGATGTTCGCCGTGACGCCGATGAGCCCGACCGCGCCGAGCGCGAGGTGCGGGAGGACGTTCGCGTCGTCGCCGGAGAAGTAGAGCAGATCGGTCTCGTTGAGGACACGGGAGACCTCCGCGAAGTCGCCCTTGGCGTCCTTGATCGCGAGGATGTTCGGGTGCTTCGCGGCGCGGATGATCGTCTCGTACTTGATCGGGATGCCCGTGCGACCGGGGATGTCGTAGAGGATCACCGGGAGGTCGACCGAGTCGGCGATGAGCCGGAAGTGGGTGAGGACGCCCGCCTGGGTCGGCTTGTTGTAGTACGGCGTCACGATCATGATCGCGTCGACGCCCGCATCCTGGCTGTCCTTGTAGTGCTCGATCGCGTGCGCGGTCTCG
>Ga0182745_1001186_pt1 | contig 25653 bp, 16 predicted proteins | sample eDN3rd30CKraftBY_FD_128523 | JGI IMG/M metagenome (GOLD analysis project Ga0182745, IMG submission 128523) | Enriched backyard soil microbial communities from Emeryville, California, USA - eDNA 3rd pass 30_C Kraft BY (version 2) (version 2) | ecosystem: Environmental > Terrestrial > Soil >... | reverse complement strand
GCACGCCCGAACGTGGAAACTTCGGTTTCTAAACGCTCAGGGAGAGGGTGTCAGACTCTCGCTTTGAGAGCAGTCCTCGTTGAACTGAGAATCCCACACCCTTCAGGGGTGGGAGTGTCAATTCTTCGGTCCGTTTGAACGGAGACGAGATCGCCATGGCCCTTCGTTGGATTGGTCTGGGTACCACGCTCATTCTGCTGGGAACGCCATTCGTCTCGGCCCAATCACCTCCCGACTCGATTCAGGTCGAGGGCGTGCCCGAGATTCCGAAAGCGCTGGGTGACTCGCTCGTGCAATATCAGCAAGGCCGGACCGCTCAGTTTCAGGGGTGGGTGGGAGGGGGGCGAGCCGTCCTGATCACCACGCGCTTCGCTGAAACCAATCAGGTTCACCTGATCGCCTCCCCCGGCGGAGCCCGGCGCCAGCTCACGTTCCTCTCCGACCGAGTCCTTGGAGCAAGCCCCAGGCGCGATCAAGCTCAGTTCCTGTTCGAAGCCGACGAGGGGGGAGCCGAGAACTACCAGCTCTTTCTCAAAGACGTTCAGGGGGGACCTCCCACACGAGTGAGCGATGGGAAGGCTCGACACGTCTCGGCCCGTTGGTCCCATTCAGGACGCCAGCTCGCCTGGAGCAGCAACGCCCGCAATGGACGAGACATGGACCTTTATCTCGTCGAACCGGGCAAAGCCGAGCCGAGCCGCCGGCTCAAGGAGGTGTCCGGCGACTGGAGCGTTGAGGACTGGTCACCCGACGACACCCAGGTTGTGGCCAGCGAATATCGCTCCATCAATGAAAGTCTTGTCTATATTATTGATATCAAGTCAGGCGAGACGACGCGCGTAAGTCCAGAACCAGCCAAGAACGAGCCAACCATCTCCCACGGCGAGGTACGCTGGTCGCCGGACGGCAAGGCACTTTTCTGGACGACCGACCAGGGATCGGAGTTCAGGCGCCTCGCCCGCTTCGACCTCGAAAAACGAACGCAAGCCACGTTAACCGACCAGATTCCCTGGAACGTGGAAGGCTTCGACCTCTCCGATGACGGGACAACCGCCGTCTTCACAACCAACGAAGATGGGCTCTCCCGAATCCATGTTCTGGACCTGAAAACGGGGAAGGAGCAGGCCGTTCCCGAGTTAGGGGCGGGGCAGGTGGGAGGGCTTCGGTTTCGACCCGGATCGCGCGAGTTCGGCTTTCAGATGACCTCGGCGCGAGCCACGACAGACGTTTACTCGTACGATCTCGATCAGAAGACCTTGACGCGTTGGACCGAGAGTGAGCTGGGCAACCTGGACCCCAGTGGGTTTGCCGAGCCCACCCTGGTCCGGTTTTCGAGCTTTGACGGGCTTTCGATTCCGGCCTTCGTCTATCATGCCCCTGCTCGTTTCAAAGGGCCCCGGCCGGTCTTGATCCACATCCATGGAGGCCCGGAAAGCCAGTTCCGTCCAGGTTTTTTGGGCCGGCTAAACTACCTGATCGAGGAGTTGGGAATCACACTCGTCTTCCCCAACGTGCGAGGCTCGGCCGGGTACGGCAAGACCTACCTCAGGCTGGATAATGGGCCGAAGCGCGAAGACTCCGTCAAGGACATCGGCGCCCTCCTGGACTGGATTGGCCAGCAGCCCAACCTGGATCCAAAGCGGGTTGGCGTGATGGGCGCTTCCTATGGTGGGTACATGACGCTGGCCAGCCTGGTCCATTACAGCGACCGCCTCAAGACGGGAATTGATATCATTGGTATTTCCAACTTCATCTCTTTTCTGGAAAACACCCAGGGTTATCGTCGCGACCTCCGCCGCGCAGAGTATGGGGACGAACGCGACCCCGCCATGAGAGCGATCTTCGAACAGATTTCGCCCCTGTTCCATGCCGAGAAAATCAAGGTTCCCTTGATGGTGGCTCAGGGGAAAAATGACCCACGCGTACCGGCTGGCGAGTCCGCTCAAATCGTCGAGCGAGTCAAGAGCGGGGGTCAGCCCGTCTGGTCGCTGCTTGGGCTAAATGAAGGTCATGGCTTCGCCAAGAAGCAAAATCAGGACTATCTCCAGGCTGCCGAAGTGCTCTTTCTCAAAACGTACCTGCTTGAGCCAGGTCCTTAAGCGTTCGTGTCCTGACTAAGGCCACTCGCCCTGTTGAAGAAGCCCAACTCATTCTCCCCTTCCGCGCAAAAAACATCCCTCGACCCAGCCGCGTTCCAATTGGGTAGTGGCTGGGTTCGAGGGGGGGATGGATTTACGAGTCGGCTCTCACTTTGGTTGGTTAGCCGAACCGAGCTGAACGGAATCGGGCTCTTGGAGCGATGACAAGGGCATCGGCGGTCGCGTGTCGTCCGTCGGAAAGTCGGAACGAAACCTCCTGATGCTGGATCGGCGCTCGACGCGCGAACCGGGAGAGTTGTCGCTGTTGGAAAGCTTGCTGGCGCTGCTGCATGCGAGCGAGTCGGATTTGACGAGGCGTGGTCAGTGCCGACGTCTCATCGGTGCTCATCGGGGAAGCACCGCCCCCTCCCTGGCTCGCTTGCGCAGGGACATAAGTGTTGGGCGGAGAGACGGGGGACATGGAATTCGGTCCGAAATTGACTTGAAGCGCGAACGCTCCGTTCGACCCCGGTCCGACCACTCCCGCGCTAGCGAAGAAGTAATAGACCTGGCCGGGCTGGACGTTGTTCACGGTAAAACTGACCGTTGTCCCATAGTTCGTATTCATGGCGAGGCCGAGCGCCTGTTGGGCGCCGTTGAGCACGACAACGCGTGGGCTCAATGAGCTGAGTTGACTCGCCTGCATCGTAACCACCATGGTCCCATTCGTCGTACTCGGGACCGTGACCTTGAACCACTCGGGGTTGGTCATGGCGGTCAGGTAGCCGTTGGAGTAGGTCGCTTGGGACAAGGAGTTAATGTAGGGGGTCAAGTCGAGCGCGGTGGCGGCGGACTTGTTGGTCGGGGTGGCATCCTGGGGTGCCCCATAGACCGATTGGATCCCACTGATATCGTCGGAAGTGAGGCTCTGCTTCTTCGTGAGGTAATTCGCGTACATCACGGCGGTCGAAATCCCAGAATGGCCAAGTCCAAGGGCATGACCGAATTCATGGATCGCGACGGATAAAAGGTCGTAATCGTTGTTGATTTTCCACGACTGCCCGGTGTTCATCAGGATGTCACCCGCTTCTCCTGGCCCGGTCACGGGAGGAGGAGTGAATGCCACGCCGAGAAGCGAGGGATTCTGCATGTCGTAACCGCCGATTCGGATGTCTCCGACATCCGAATCCCCCTGCTGAGCCCCGACGCCGAGCGCCTGGCCATTATCAGAAACTTCGACCAGGTTGTATCCGCCAACCACTTGCCAGATCGCGGCCGCCTTCTGAAACTGGGCCTGCCAGGTGGCCGTGGAAATGCCGAGCTGACTCATCCGGGCGTTCATGTTGCTAGAAGGCCCAGCCAGGTCGGTTCCATCCGGCATGAAGCTGTAGGTAATTCGGGACGGATAGACCCATTCCCCCCCATTCACGGTGGAGAGGAGCTGACGATCCTCAAGACTTTCCAACTCCAATTGCCGCGTGCGAGTTCGCGGACGACGAGCAAGCTCTCGGCATCGAGCGAGAAAACGATTCATCACTAACTCCTTGGTGCTTCGAATCTTGTGTTCGACGCCTCCGACTTACTGTAGTCGTTACTCGGCTTCGATTTGCCGATCCCTGAGGCAATCACCGACCCAAGCTTCAGTATCCGATCGCGCCTAAACCAAAAGAGGAAACGGATCAGGGGACTACCACAGACAAACTGAGAGGAGGGGTCCCAAATCCATTTCATCGTTGCTGACGTTGTTGCACCCATTCATGGAGCAACTTGAAAATGACACGCCCATCAGCGGACGAGTCTCAATGAAGTTGCAAAAGGTCCGAGGAAGCGGACACAAAAAAGAGGGGTTTCAAAAACGAGGTTGGAATTGCAGGACTAGGAAGCGAACACTCGAAGAATAGGGTTGGGTATAGCGGAGAAGTAGGCGTTTAGATTCCCAAGTGGGAAAGTCGGAATACATTCCACCCGGTTCTCGGTTATGCTCGAATCAATCGGGTCGAATTTGACTCTGGTTTGAATCAGGGCACAGAGTTTGAACACTGAATAAGAAGTCGAGGCGCGAAAGTGCCTCGGCCTGGTGACATCCTGTATCGACTTCCGGCGATCAACCACCCTACCCGGCTCTTGGTGATTGCTTGGTTGGGCCAACCTCTGAACCAGGAGGTAAGGCAATGGACTTTACCAGCGAGAATCTCGCCGACCTCATCGACAAGGCTAACTCAGGAAATCAAGAAGCGATCAAGACCCTGCAGCAGTTCGAAAGCGACCTGCGCATGATGGTTCGGGTCAGACTTCCTCGTCCACTTCGAAGCCAGTTCGATTCCATGGACATCGTTCAGGATGTCTGGCAGAGTTTTTTCAAGATCCTCAGTCAGCAACCAGAACGATTCGCCGAGATTCGAGATCTGAAGGGATATTTGTACCGAGTGGTGCAAAACAAGGTTAACGAGGAAAACCGCCGCTCTCACACGCAGAAATACGACCTCGAGAGACAGGTTCCGCTTGTTCACAAGAAGGGCAAGCACGAATTGCCTCGAGACGTGGTGGCCCCCGACCCTTCCCCGAGCCAAAATGCGCAAGCCAGAGAACGTCTTGACCGGTTGCTGGCAGGGCGAACCGCCCAGGAAGCGAATATTATCGAACTTCGAAGCCAAGGGCTGACGTTCGAAGAAATCGCTGAGAAAATCGGCCGGCATGAACGTACCGTGCGCCGATTCTTCGACACAATCAAACGTGATATGGATCTGACGAACGACCCATGAATCGGGTGGCCGTCGTCACGGGATGTTATCTCAGCTTAAACTGGGCCCCCGACAGCGGAGGTTGAATTGGGTTTCAACGCATGCAATCGCCTTGAACGATCACCGTGCCTCGCCACAAATTCTTACCGAGACTCGGTCGAGACCGCCTCTCCATCCGCTTTTCGATAGCCCTGCGTTCGCAGAACTTCGAGCACCTCACTCCATGTGGGAAACATGCGTCCGCTTGAGTTTTGGTAGAGATGCATCGCATCGCGAAATTCTTCGTCAGCGCGTTCAGAACCCCTACCCCCACCTGACCGATTCTCCCCCCCACGGGTTCCTCGCATCCCATCCCCTCCTCATTAAGTCGCAGCCGCACGGATCCTCCGTTCGGGGAAGCTCGACAGCACCTTCAGAAATAGCGACCCATCTTCCCTGATCGCCCCAAATAGATAACGCGAGACCATTATGGGGGCTTCAGGAAGAATACACCACCCAACTTGTCCAGAATTGTCGATTTGAATAAACAGGCTGAATTCATCAGAAAATGCACGACTGCGTGCAAGTAACTGATCTGAGGATCAACGTCGACCCGAGTTAAGGACGGGACCAACCCAGCCCAGGCCGGGTACGTGAACCGCCAGGGAGGGCTGTTCGGCTGGGTCAAGCTCTTCCCACTCTCGTTCGGTCCAAACGCGAACTTCGCAGAGTGTATCGCCAACGATGCAATAGATGGGTTCTCCAGGCCGCTTCGCCTTGAGTTCTTCCTCGCTCGTCCACGACAATTTGAAGGGCGTTGGCATTGTTATATTTAACCTAATCGGGTGCAAACCATCGGGGGAAACATCCGACATGAGGGCTCAATCGATCTGCCGCTCTTCATCTTATTCGGCATCGGCAGAATACATTATTGAGCCGTTTCACTGGGAGCCGAGAGAATTCGAGGTCCCGCTCAAGATCTCTCAAACGCGCACGCCTGATCAAGCAACAATTTTTAAGAAACGGTCCCACAGGCGTCCAGTCCCACACTCTGTATAATAGGAAGCTTGAGTCAATTCAACGCGCCTGGCGGACCTGGGTCCGTGATTCGGTCAAACGCGGGAGTGCTTCAGGATGGTCTCACCGAATCCCCAAAGAACGTATCAATCTTACCGAGGGCTTCCGGCCCTGGCGGGCCTGGCCACCCTCGAAGAGGCATCGCGGCCAGGGCTTGGTATTGAGTCGTGCGTCAGCCGCCTTAAGCGATTTCATTACGCGTTTCGCAGGTTACACCAGGTTTTCACCGCCTGGATTACCGCGGAGCCCATCTATGAGATCAAGACCGCTTTCTCTCACCATGCCTACCTTTGTTCGGAGCACGTCCTAGCGCTAAGGACCCGCGTGGGGGAGATGCGTGAACCTCCACTTGGCCTGGACGTGGTACCCAACCCCGCATTGGAAGTTTTCTTCGACGAGGTCCTCTCGGCTCCAACCACTGAAGAACGCCTGGTCGGTCTCTATGAGAAGGCGATCCCCGCGCTCGACGCCGCTCTGGAACGATACATCGCATCAACCAACCCGCTAACCGACGCTCCCTCAGTGCGTCTCTGCCGGTTCGCCCGGCTCGAACTGGCCGACCTGATCACGTTCGGCACGCAAAGTGTTGCCTGCCTGGTTGACGAGGCGAAACGAGCCGAGATTGCCCCTTGGCTCAAACGGCTAGACGAATGCCTTGAGGCGATGGGACAGATCGAGGGGGTTGATGAAAGCGAAGCCGGTTCGCCAGTCGCCCCCCCGGCTCGCCTGCATTCGGCCCAGCCCTACGTCTACGATCCCATCCCGCGCCGCGACGAACGGTTTCAGGACCTGTATAACCAGGGGGTTAACCCGGAAGCCTTCCTTTACAACCCCGACTTCGATGCACGGTCCAAATCGCTCATGATGCTGTACAAGCGGATTAGAGAGATCGACGTGCCGGAGATGATGGCGAGCATCATCCACCAAACCGAAGGGAAGCCCTGGCTGTACTATCGCGACATGAGCCGGCAGCTCTGGGATGAAGCCCGGCACGCCATGATGGGGGAGGTGGGTTTCGCGGCGCTCGGCGTGGACTGGACTCACGCGCGCATCACGCACAACTGGTCGCTCCGGCTCAACACCGAATGCACGCCGCTGGAGCGGCACGCGGTGCTCTACTTCATCGAGCAAGGCTTGATGACGAAGACCGGGAAGCGTTACGAGTGGGAAGTGGGGGTCGCGTCGGGCGACCCCCTGATGGCGACGATTCAAGACTTCGACTGGGCCGACGAGGTGCTCCATGCGTCGATCGGCAGAGAGTGGTATATCCCCGACCTCGGCGACCGAAAGCAGGCGATCGAGTATGGTGATCGCTGCTGGTCCAAGATCCTGAGCAACTGGAGCACGGTCCGAGAGCAGGGGTTGACGAGCCACGAGAACTGGTGGCCCGAGATCTACCGGCAAGCGTGCGCCTCGTGGAACATCGAGCCAGACTCTCAGGTTCTGGCCTACAACGAAACCTATGAGACCCAGCGGGCCGATCTCAAATCGGTATCCGGGAGCGCATGAAAACCGCCCCCCGCGAGTTAAACGCGGTAAAATAAAGACGCCCGTCGGGAGCAGTGGCTCGCGACGGGCGTCCTTGTTTTTGAAGATCGCCGATATCAGACGGAACTCATCCTTCCCGGTAGGGCCTCAGCCGCCCCTGATCAGGGCTTGGCCGGCGGGGCCGGCGGGATGGGCCGGGTGGGAACCGGTGCGATGGGTCGCGAAGGAGCATCAAGTTGCTCCATGGGCATTCCCGAGAAGAACTCCGTGGGATGCGGAGCGTCGGCGGGCGCGGTCGCCGCGGCCGTTTGAGTGGCATCACCCCCCTTGCCCACTTCGTCCCGAAGGTTTCTCAGCAAGGGATAAAGCTGGGTGTAAACCGCTCGCTGCCGGGGCGTGCTCGCCAGACCGAACCGAAGATTGAAAGCGGTCATGAAGGAGAGCAAGTCCCCCAAGTCGGTATCAGGCCGGTTATCAAGACCCGACAGCAGGACGTCGACGGCGGGGGTCTCGAGCATCCGGCTCAGGCCGAACAACCCCTTGAGAAACTTCTCGGCATCGTTGCGCTGGCGAGTCCCCGCGGGCACGGTGGCTTCGACCTTCACGCGCATTTCATGAATCACATCACGAACCTTGGCCAGCATGGCGGGGTCGATCTTGCCATGTTGCTCGTGGTGCTCTCGGATCTGCGAGGCTAGCTCGCGCAGGGTGGCGCGATCGGCCTCGAACGCCTTTCCTCTCAACGCTTCGGGCGGCCCCCCCTTGGTCAGCTCGTCCACGCTCGTGGTAATGGCCGCCGACGCGTACTGGAAGGGGATGTCGCGGATCAAGTCACCGGGAACCTTCGCCTTCGACGCCGCGAGTGTCCGCGCATAGACGTTGGGGTTGGTCACCTCGTCAAATGCCACGTTCAAGGCATCGCCTCGAGCGATATCGGCCGCCTCGGGCTGATCCCGCAGTCTCCGTAAAATATCTTCCCGAGCCTGGTTACGGCTTGTCGACTGGCGAGCGAGCCGATCATGATATCGCTTGTTCGCTTCTTGCTGAGACTGCCAGAGATACTGGTTCCAGCGCATCGCGGTGTCGGCATTAATCGAGTTCGCGACGGCCGTTTCCTGGTTATAGACGCCGGCCCCTTGCGCGAAGGCACCGAGGCCACGCGCGATACTCCCCTGCACCGTCTCGCCGCCCCATCCTCCCCAACCCCATCCACCATAGCCGCCCGGATAATAGAACTGGGCCGAGGCGCTCCGTTCGCCGGTCGCAAACGCGCTGACCAGCACAGCGAAGCCTAACAACCATCGCTTCATCATTTATTCTCTCCGATCGCGATCCATGGAAGAAATCGCAACAATGTCCCGCATCCCGCGCCGATCGACGGAGTCACTCGGAGAAACTCGCGGAATCCAAGCATGGTCCCTTAAGTTGAAGCTTAGAACGTCTTCCCGAGTCTCAGAGGCAACTGGGCGCCCCTTTCCCAACTTGCAATGGCGACGCAAGCCAAATCCGACCTTGGCGGCAAACTCCACGCGATCGGCCGAGTAGCCGATTTAGAGCTTGGCCAAAGTCTCGCCTCGGCCAGAGTTACGTCAAGAACTAGGATAAGAGCATCCTTGAGACATTGTCACCCAGAATTTCTTCAAATCCAATCAATCCGGGGGGAAAAGCGATAATCTCACCGTTTGCGCTTCAGGCCCTACATATTCTGAGGATCGACACACCGTTTTTTATGAATTTATCCGATCAGGACAGCCTCGCGGGCAGCCCCCTCCTGAATGACGGAGCGCCGCGAAGGCCCTCGCTTCATCACGGTTCCGTCTCACAAGGCGGCCAGCCCGAGGAAAAAGCCGCAAGCGATGATGATGAGAACGGTGCTAGAGATGATCAGAAACACGTAATCTCGTTCGTACAGGAAGATCAAGGCCGTCACACCAACCCTCAGCACGGGCAACGCGATTAAGAGCAGGGTTCCGATGGCCATGAGCTGGCTGGCGAGCCGAGGGGAAACAAGCGGACCTGAGTCCACGTACGCTTCCAGGAAAGAAAGGCCCATCCCGGCGGCAATCCAGGCGCAGGCGGCGATCGCTCCATACCGGAGCAGACCGGCGAGCAGGTGTTCCATGCGGAGTAATCGTTGGTCGTTGGAAGTTTCACTTTCCACAGGTCAAAACTCCCCGGACCGAGGCGTCCCCTGGAAGCCAGCGAATCCCATCTTCAAGGCCAGGGCAAGCAAGACGAGAATGAACAGTCCCCGGATTCGTTCGTTCGAGGTGCGCATGAGGATCTTGGTCCCCAGGTAGGCTCCCACCACCGACCCAAGAGCGACCGGAGCCGCGACTTCGGGAGTGATGTCCCCTCGAGCGTAGTAAATCCCCGCGCTCGCGGCCCCTGTAACGCCGATCATGAAGTTCGACGTGGCCGACGAGACCTTGATGGGGAGTTCGAGCGCATAGTCCATCGCGGGGACTTTCAATACCCCGCTGCCGATTCCGAGCAGTGACGAGACGACCCCTGCTCCATACATCAGCAAGAGTCCGAGCCAAACCCGCTGAACGCTGTAGGTCACTTCCTGATCTGAGCCAGAGCCAGGTTCTGGGTAGCTTGAGTTAAGCCGAAGCTTGACCGCCCAGGGGTCTGAGGCCCGTACGGAATTCCCTGCCACGCCAACAACGTCGGCACGCCGCTTCTGATCCATCTGCCAGGCTGAGACAAGAAGAATCGCCGCGAAGAGCAAGTAGAGACTCGCCTCGCTAAAAACCCCACTCAGCACCACGCCCGAGAGCGCTCCAAGCGTGGTGCCAACCTCAAGCAAAATGGCCAGCCGGACGTTCGTGAGCCGGTTCTCCATGGCGCTGGCCGCGCTTCCACACGAGCAACCGATCACCGAGACCAAGCTGGCGCCCACTGCGTGTCGGATATCGAGCCCGAACAACAGGGTCAAGGCCGGGACGATGAAGATACCCCCTGCCATGCCCAAGATTCCCCCTAACAGACCCGCCGCCAACGACGCCAGGCAAACCAGCAGCATGAACAGTGGCGATCCTTCACTTAAACTCAACGAGCTTCTCCTTCTTATCAGTCTCAAGGGTTGAACCGGCCAGGCGAAGACCCGACCAGACCGGTTCAACCCTGCCCAAGTCAAATCCTCTGATCGGTCGTCTGCCTCTCCGTAAGGCACCTCCCCACGAAGTGAGTTCTCATTCCGTGCGAAGCAGAGTATCCCCACCAAGCCAGCCGATCAACTCAAAGAGTCTCCGTCAACCTTGCATCCACGACACAAGAACGTCGAACCCTTCGGCTTCTGCCCTATAATAGAGGTTTCCTAGCTGGATAAACGGTTTCATGAAGGATTCGTCGTTCCACCGAACGCGCCCGTTGGAATGGCTTGATCGAATTACGGAGTCCTCGCAAATGGTTCTGACCCCTTCCACCATGCTGGCCCTGGGATCGAAGGCCCCCGACTTTGCCTTGCCCGATACCGAAGGGAAAACGGTCACGCTCGCGGATTTCCAGGCCGCTCCCGCGCTCGTGGTGATCTTCCTCTGCAACCATTGCCCCTACGTGAAGCACGTTCGACAGGAACTCGCCGCGCTTGGGCGTGACTACCAGGCCAAGGGGGTTGCGGTCGTGGGGATCAGCTCGAACGACGCGATCGCCTACCCTGCGGACAGCCCCGAGATGATGGCTCGCGAAAAAGCGGACGCGGGCTATACGTTTCCTTACCTCTTTGACGAGACCCAGGAGGTGGCCCACGCCTACCAGGCCGCCTGCACGCCGGACTTCTACCTCTTCGACGCCGAACGCACCCTCGTCTATCGCGGCCAGCTCGACGCGAGCCGCCCCGGCAACGACATCCCCGTGACCGGCAAGGATCTGCGCGCAGCAATTGACGCCGTCCTCGCGACAACCCCCGTCGCCGAAGACCAACGCCCCAGCATCGGCTGCAACATCAAGTGGAAACCAGGGAACGAGCCCAAGGCCTGACCGGTACAGAGCCGGGCCGAGCTGCGTCGACCCGGCTGGGATGCCGGCGCATCAAGCTCCAGAACCACATCGGGGACAAAGGGTTGAGGAGCGATTGTCACGCATTGAAGGTTGCAAACGCTCCTCGGGCCCGACTCTTGAGAAGAATGGTTTTCAGGATCCCACAAACAGATCCTAAATGATGACTTGCAAAAATAACCTTCACTCCTTAATAATCACGACCCCTTCTGGTCCGATTGAACAAGGAGTTAAGTTCAATGCCAAAGCTGACCCTTCCACTCGCGATCGCCTCATGCGTCCTTTCTCTGGGCATTCAGACGAATGCCCAGGGACAAGTGATCCAACGCGCTTCTAGACTCGAGCGTGATGCCCTGATCCTCCATGCTCCCAACGTGCAAAAAGAGCTTGGGCTAAGTAAAGACCAGATCAATAAAGTGCATCGCGTCATGGATGAACAACGGTTTCGCCTCCGGAAAAATGCCGAGGTCTTGCCCAGAGACCTTAGGGAGAAGTATGGCGAAACACTTCAGAAGCTGGAATCATCGTTGGCCGCCGACATCAAATACACCGTTGGCATGAATGATAAGCAATGGAAACGATTCAACCAGATCACGCTACAGAAACGTGGCCCACTCGCATTCATGGATCCGGATATCCAACAAGAGCTCAATCTAACGGACGAACAAAGAGAAAACTTTGTCAAAATCCAGGATGAGTTCCTCAAGACTTGCTTGACGTTGATTAAGGCCCATGTGGGAGAGCTCGAAAAGCTAATAGAGAAGACCGATCCCATCGATAAAGAATTTATCCAAAAATACCGAAATCAATTGACTCAGGCCCAACTTGATCAATGGATCTCTATGACTGGTGCGCCTTGTGAACCAATTTTTTCCAGGCGTTCGCGCTGACTATTCCAACTATCTCTCCGCTTGGGTTCGACCAGGGATTCCAATACAAGAATGGAGCGTCTGGAATCCCTTTTATGCGTGGGGAGGCATGCAACGGGTGATTCGTCGGCCCAGACGCGTGGGTAACCCGTATTGATCCGTGTGGAGAACCAGGCCCAACATCGCCTTTCCTGAAAGAACAAGCATCCTGTCCGCTTTGCGCCTTTTCCAATTCCATTGCGGGCGGGACGCCCGCGCTCCCAGGGAGGAGAAACCGAGTGAAGGGAACTCGAACTCACCCCCGGTTGATTGCCTCGAGCCGGGTGAGGTACTCGATGGGAGCGATGACCAGGATCAGGTCGTCCGCCTCGAATCGAAGCTCGTGGTTGGGATTGACGTTCGACCCCGCCTTGCCGCAATGAATGGCCATGTCAGCATATTAACTCTCATGGATCTTGCCAACCAATCCGCCCCCGGGGCAGATATTCATATCGATCAGGTGCAGAGGCTTATCGGCCAGTTGGAAACTCTGGTAGACCTTGCGTCCCGTGGCCGCGGCGATGAACGCGGAGGCTGAAACCTTTGAGATGGAGATGGCGTGGATCAATCCGGGACGGGTTTCCGACTAGCGTTGGCCATTCGGCATCGCAATCCACGCCCGCCTTCACAGCGGCAGGCAGGCCTGATTTTTGAGTTGATGCTTTATGCAAACGCTTCCCTATTCGGACTCAATTCCGTCGCTAGCCGCTTCAAGGGCGGCTTCGATGAACTTCCGTTCCCGCTCGATTTCCAGCATCAATTCCTGTTCGCTGGGAAGAAATTGCAGGTACTTCGAGGCAAAAATCTGCTGCCCCTCGCTCAGAACGGAGTATTTCGCCACGGCTTCGGACCGGTCGGAGCACAGGATCAGGCCGATGGTCGGGTTATCTCCCGGGACCTTGAAGCGGTCCTCAAACAGCCGGACGTAACCGTCCATCTGGCCGACATCCCGATGCGTCAATCTGCCGATTTTGAGGTCGATCAGCAGGAAACATTTGAGGATGTAGTTGTAGAAGACCAGATCGATATAGAAGTCGTCGTCGTCAAACCGAATGTGCTTCTGCCGAGCGACAAACGAGAATCCCTTGCCTAGTTCCAGGAGGAAGGATTGCAGGTTGTCAACAATCGCCTGTTCGAGCGCGCTTTCGTGGAACTCGGGGGAATCGGAGATGCCGAGGAACTCCAGAACGTAGGGCGATTTGAGGATTGCGTCCGCCGGAGTCGGATCTCCTGACAGCCGCTCTCGATCGTCGGCAATTAGGCCCGTTTTGCCACGGTTGGCAATGATTCTCTGGAAGTACGACGACTGAATCTGCCGCTCGAGTTGGGCCTTGGTCCAGCCGCATTCAGCGGCTTCTCGCTCGTAGAACTCGCGGGCTTCCGTGTCTTGCACTCGCATCAGAGCACGATAATGTGACCAAGAGAGATGTGGCGAGAACCCCGCTTGAGATTCGCTAACCGCGGGATAACGAATCAAGGCGCGACTCGATTCTCCGCCCGTGGGTCCGGTTTTTTCGCCTTGGCCAATTTCTCTACCCGATGGGTAGAGAATCTCCATTCGGGTCGCGTATGTCAGATAAAACTGCCGAAAGAGCCATAAATTTACAGATGAAAATCCTTTGCGATATTTCTTGGTCAGCCGGGCGGACAGTTCCTTCACCACCTGCTTTCCATATTCCGCGCGATCCTCACCGCCCTGGACTTCTTTCACGATTTCCCGGCCAATGAGCCAGTAGGCCAATACCATACTGCGATTCACCGAGCGCACAACATTACCGCGTGCTTCCTCAAAAATGGTGACCACTCGTTCAAAAAGGCTATCTCCGCCGGAGGAGAACGGAACCAATTCGGCTTTCTTTACCTTCTTCTTGCTCATTTCGCCTTGACCTCTGCGCCGGGCGAAAGGAGCTTGATGTTTTGGGCACTCCTCGCCGATCCCAGCCACGACGATAACCGACTATAAATCATTTTGCACATATTCAAGACAGGGATTGTACGCGGGCAAAATTGCATGAAATCGCGGGGGAGATCGGCGAGGAGTGTCCTATCGGCCACTTCAAACAACCGCCGAGCAGGCTCCCGTGTTGTCGATCCGTTCCCTCACGTCATCAGCCTCGAACGCATGCGTCATCTCCTGGAAAGTGGGTATTGGGAGTAACCAAGAGCGAGTGAAAACGAAGGGAAACTCACCCTCGGTTAATTGCCTCGAGCCGGGTGAGGTACTCGATGGGAGCGATGACCAGGATCAGGTCGTCCGCCTCGAACCGAAGCTCGTGGTTGGGGTTGACGTTCGACCCCGCCTTACCGTGGTGCATGACCACGTTCACATGCGAATCTTCTTGGATCTCGCCCACCGTCCGCCCCACCAGCCCGCCTCCCTTGCAGATTTTCATGTCAATTAGGTGCAGAGGCTTATCGGCCAGTTGGAAGCTCTGGTAGACCTTGCGTCCCGTGGCCGCGGCGATGAACGCGGAGGCTGAGACCTTGGAGGTGGAGATGGCGGGGAGCGAAAAGGCTCCCTGGATCTTGGCCGCGAGCGACTCGTCGAAGAGACGAAGAACCACCCTGGCCGTGGGGTTGAGATCCTTGGCGGTCAGGCCCGCATCCAGGTTGGTCAGGTCGTCACTCGTCGCGAGAATCACCGACTGCGCGTGGCTCACTCCCGCCTGTTCCAGGGTCTTGTGGTTCCGGCCATCCCCCCGGATCAAGGGAACGCCCAGATCCACAAGCTCCTCAATCAAGGGGGAGTCGTGGCCGATTCGCTCGACCATGACCACGGGCTCACGCTCGGCGAGGATCCCCTGGACGATCTGATATCCAACTTTACCGATCCCAACCACGATCGCATGATTTCGGTATAAGGATGCCTGCATTCGCTGCCACTCCGGAAGCTGATTCTTTTGAGTGAAGGTGAGAAAGCCAAGCCGGATCAGCGAGTCGGCCACCGCCCCTAATCCAATAATGGGCAGAAGAAAGAAGAACGGCTGAAGATACCATTCCGTCGGAAAATCGAGATAAGGCTCGAGAAATATTAATAAAAACACACTGTAGCACGCTTCAAAATAATTAAGTGTCTTGAGATGGTAACAATGTACCAAAACAAATCCGCCCCCCAGAACGAGCCCCCAGAAGACGCCGAGCGACCAGCGAAACTCCCAGAGCAAGTAGCGGACGTAGCGAAGGAAGATTGCGAGCCGGATAGGCGTCCGCATCCGCTTTTTCTTTGGTTTTAGCTTCTTCAAACTCTTCATGCAGCCCCTTCATCACGACTTCGTTAGGGTCCGACATCGACCTTATCCGGAGTGAGGGAAATCCCGCCTGGCGCCCCTCGCTCGTCTATTCGCAATTCCGGAGCGAATCTTCTTAACAGATTAATCGCGGGCTCAACCAATCTCCAGACTCTCCGCCCGTCGATCACCAAGGTCTCCTGACACATGGAAATCGTGTCTGGGCCAAGGATTTCCTTGATCGCCCCGCGATCAGCCGACTCCCGCCGAAAGGAAGGAGGTGGCCAAAGAAAGGCTTGACCGCGACGGCTCGATTCGCGAACTTCAATTCATGAGCCCATTTCGAGTCGGTTGCCCTCTTCACGGGCGTTTGGTTTTTAAGCAATGAGAGAGTCGGACCTGAAACGAACCGAGACGTCGGACTCCATCGCCAAACCCGCCAGCGTGCCGCGTAATGCCCAGGCAAGGGCACGTCGAGGGCGGAAGCTCTTGATTCGGGTGCTGGCGGTTCTGGTCGGGATCGCTCCCTTCGCCCTTTGCGAGCTCACGCTCAGGATCTTCGACTGGCACCGACCTTCTCTGCTCGTCGACCCCTTCGTGGGGTTCAGCCAGATCTATCCTCTCTTCGAGCTCAACCAGGACGGAACCCGGTACGAAATTCCCCCCGCGCACGACCGCTTCTTCTGCCCCGAGTCGTTCGACGCGATCAAGCCCCCCGGCGAGTTCCGAATCTTCTGCCTGGGGGGCTCAACCACCCAGGGGCGGCCATTCGAGAAGCAGACGTCGTACACGACCTGGCTCGAGCTCAGCCTGAAGGCGGCTGACCCGTCCCACCCCTGGCGCGTGGTGAACTGCGGTGGTACCTCGTACGCAAGCTATCGCCTGGCCGAAGTCATGCGCGAACTCAGAGCGTACAAGCCCGACCTGTTCATCCTCGACTTGAGCCATAACGAGTTTCTGGAAGATCGGACCTATCACCACATCAAGTCGATCCCCTACTTGCTCCGCCGGCCGCTCGAGCTCGCTTCCGAGCTCCGGACCTTCGGCCTGCTCCGCTCGGCGTTGAACCTGACTGGAAACGACGAAAGCTCGTCGTCCCACCCCGGTAAGCCCATGCTTGGGCCCGCGGTAGAGGCCCGGCTCGATTATCGAGGCGGGCTCAAGACTTACCACCACGATGAAGCATGGCGCAGGGACGTGATCGAGCACTTCACGTTCAACCTGCGCAGAATGATCGCGATGGCGAAGGAAGACCACATACCGGTCGTGCTGATCAACCCGCTCTATAACCTGGACACACCCCCGTTCAAGTCGGAGCACCGCCCCGGACTCTCGGCCCGGTCAGCCAAACGATTCGATGCGCTCTGGGAAGAGGCCCGAAACCATTACGGCGTGAGCCTTCCGCAGGCGATCCCCAAGCTCTTGCAGGCCATCGCCATCGACGACCAACACGCGGGCATTTACTACGAGCTGGCGAAATGCTACCAGCGGCTCGGCAAGTCTGATGAGGCGAAACGAGCCTTCATGGCCGCGAAGGAGCGCGACGTCTGCCCTCTCCGAATCCTCGAGCCAATGAGCGAGATCGTTCTGAGCGTTGGCAAGGAGTCACAGACCCCCGTCCTCGACCTGGTTCCGATTTTCTCCGCGAAGAGCCAGGGGGGGATTCTCGGCGATGACTGGTTGGTCGATCACGTACACCCGTCGATCCGAGGCCACCAACTCATCGGGCAATACTTGCTGGAAGAAATGGTCCGGCGGAAGTGGCTCACTCCCGCGCCCGGTTGGGAGGCCGAGCGGAACAGGCTCTATCAGGAACAGATGGCGTCGCTAGACGACTATTACTATCTGAAGGGGCAAAAGCACCTGGGCAACCTTCGGCTCTGGGCGCAGGGTCGAGGAGACCGAGTCCGCCCCCTCGACCGCAAAGCCGTCCCTGCCGGCCAACTCCCCAAAAAACCGAAGAGCGGCCGGCATGAACCGAATCGGCAAGAGCCTCACTCAGCCCCCCACCCACCAACCTCTCACTCTCACGACCCGAACGAGTCGAGAGCCGACGACTCCTCGTCATAAATCTCGAACAGGCGGTCGAACCGAGTGATTCGGAAGACATGGGCCAGGTCGGGGGCGATGCAGCAGAGCTTCACCTGACCGCCCAGGGCGTTCGTCCGACGGGCGAACTTCAGCAAGACCCCGAGCATGGTGCTCGACATCAGCCGAACGTCTCGGAAGCTCAGAAGATACTCGTCTGGATTTCCCCCATCGAGCAGACCCTGCAACTGTTCACTCACCTCGTCGATCACCTCTTCGTCGAGCAGTTCAACATCGGCGAGGTTAACCAGAGTCACCCCGTGAATCGTCTCCACAAGGACACGGGGTGTCACGATACTAGGCATGATTCGCATTCCCAAAATCAAAACAGAAGGCGGTCTCGCTCAATCGAGCCTCGGCAACGCAACGCGCGAGGTTCAACGAATGCGAGTTGAGAGGCGGCGGCCGGAGTGCTCCGACTCGCACGCGGACTCTCGGGTACACCCGGAAAGCCGGGTATCGGGCCGGTTCGGAGGGACAGTGGCCCGAACTTGAAGCGGCCAGGCATCGTGTCGACCGGCACACGCGGTCAACCTAAACCAATAACCTCAAACGGTCATCGCGATGCCCTGGCGACCGAGTCAGTGGTCGCAACTGGCAGAAGGTTTATCGAAGGGCCGTTCGCTTGAACGACATCCAATTCAAGTTTAGGAGAACAGTCAATTGAGGCAAGCCCAATTCATTCGGCTGAAGGACACGACCACCCAAAATGGTCATTTTTCCAATCGAAGGGACGAATACGCTTACCGGGGTCGGTCCGCTGGGGCAGCCTAGTGGGCAAGCAGGATTGATCCGCGGAGGGAGAATCAGGCCCAACATCGCCGTTCCTGGAAGCACGGGCATTTTGCCCACTCTTTGTATTTTCCAATTCCAATGCGGGCGGGACGCCCGCGCTCCCAGGGAAAGAAGCTTTTCTGAAGGGCGTGGCATGTTGGCCGTTCCTCGCTTTTCCAAATTGCGGGGGGGACGCCCGCGCTCCCAAGCGAGGGGCCTCTGGTTAGACGGGACCGCGAACCTCCGGCCTCATCTTCGTTTTGAAGACGCGACACCCGCGATCGCGGGGAAGCCCGTCACGCGGCTCAAACTGAGCCTGGGTGATCTGCGTGGAACGAGGAGACCGACGCTCCTCTTCCGGGAGTCCAAAACAAACCATTCAGTCTATTTCCAAATATGCTCAAATCCTGTAACCAAAATCAAATGATCGAAGCTGAAAAAAGCTTGCGAAACCGTTCGAGGCGCGGTTCGCTGTGACGAGTTCGGGAGATCGGCGGAGCGAGGAGACCAGGTCATGCGGCTGGGACTGATCGGCTCGACGGGACACTGGAAAACGTATGCACCCTCGCTTCGACTCGTCCCCGGCCTGACCCTGGTGGCGGTGGCGGCCGCCGGCCCCGAGGAGACGACAGGCGCTTTCGACCATGCCCCGGGACTCACCGCCGAGACCAGGCGGTATGATGACGCATGGCAGATGCTGGAGACCGAGCGTCTCGATGTGGTGCAGGTCTGCGGGCGGTGCGACCGCATTCCGGCGTGGTCGCTGAAGTGCCTCGAACGTGGCCTACCGGTCATGGCCGAGAAACCGCTCGCCATGGACCTGCCCACGCTCGAACGTCTGTTTCAAACCTCGAAGGAATCGAAAGCCGCACTGGTGCCCATGCACACCATGCGCGGGGTCCCCGCGCTGGCGGTTTTGAGCGAGGTGGTTCGCTCGGGGCAAATCGGCGACCCCGTCCTCAGCTTCAGCCAGAAAACGTATAAGTGGGGAAAGACTCGGCCCGACTTCTACCGCGATCGGACCACGTTTCCCGGCCTCGCCCCCTGGGTGGGTATTCACGCGCTCGACTGGCTGCACTGGATCCTGGGAGACGTCTTCACTGAAGTTACGGGTCGCGAAGGCTCAACCGTCCACCCCGACTTTCCCGCCTGCGGAAGCCAGGCCGCGTTCGTGTTTTCGATGAAGAACGGAGGCGTCGGCTCGTTGACGCTCGACTATCTCAGGCCCGAAACGGCCGCCTCGCACGCGGACGAGCGGATCAGGATCGCCGGCTCCAAGGGAGTCGTCGAGGCATCATTGGTTGACAAACGCGTCATCCTAACCACCGCGGAGAAGCCCGCACGCACCCTCCCCCTTCCCCCTCAACCCGATCTCTTCACCCAGTTCTCGCGAGCCCTCCAGGGAAAAGGTCCCCTCCCCTTAACCTTGAACGAGGCCTGTCGAATCACCGAGATCGCCTTGAAAGCCCAGCAAGCCGCCGAGACCAAGCAGGCCGTATCCCTCCTCGAATCGCCATATCAAACCGATTAATCGCCTCCTTTGAGCGAGCAACCCCGCAAACAGTCAACGCAACCCAAACAACCTGATCTCTCCCCGCACGAATCCCTTCGGTTTGCGGCTTGAACCTCCTACCATGGTGCATAATGGCGCCAATGGCCGTCGCAAGCTCAATGAGATTTCACTCCCCTGCTCGACCCCTCCTTGGCGACTCCGCCTGACTCGAAACGGCCGGTTAGCTCGGACATTCTCTGCTAAAGAATGCCGACTTACGCTCGCCGTTCTTCACGACGTCCGTGTCAGTCATGCTCAATTGACCCGATTTTCCCTTGTTCCATCTGCGCATCCACTTTCGTCGTCGACCGAACAGAGTCTCACTCGACGGCAATTGACAATGGCTGCATGAACGATAGCATTAATGCAACCATCCATTCACGATCAGGTCCCCCTTCGCGGGGGTGAGGGGAGACCTGGCGCGGAGTGGTGGGGCTATCTTGCGGGATGGAATCCGGGTTGAGCCACTTGTCATTCCAAAAGGTTGAACCAGGGACTTGTAATCATGTCGCTTTTTCGTCCACGCCGGAAGCTTTGGAGTGTGGGGCGTTCGTCGAGCGCGAGCCGTCGGGCCCATCGCGCTGGCCAGCAAAAGCTAAGTCTTGAGGCGTTAGAGAGCCGACTAGCCCCCGCGACGAGCATTTGGAGCGGTGCCGTCGATGGTCTTTGGTCCAACCCGGGGAACTGGGATACGCTACCGACACCGGGGAGCGACCTGGTCTTTCCGGACGGGGCCTCGAACCTGTCGAACATGAATGACCTGGCGGGCTCGGAGAACTTGGCGATCGCGTCGATCACCATCTCCGGCACCGGTTATCAGATTGCCGGGAACGCGATCGACCTGGCGGGTCCGATCGACGTCTCGAACGGCTCGGGCCTCAACACGTTGAGCCTGCCGATCCACTTGACGGGCGCGGGGACCGTCGAGGTGGACGCCAGCGGATCGACCCTGGTGGTGGGGGGCGAGATTAGCGGGACGAACGGGCTGGTTAAGCAAGGGGACGGTCAGCTCTTCCTTCTATCCGGGAATAGCTACACGGGGACGACCCAGGTGACGGGCGGCTCGGTGGCGGCCAATGGCTCGCAGGCGGCGAGCCCCTTCGTTCTGAGTGCTTCCACCACTTTGCAAGGGACCGGCACGGTTGGGGCGGTCACAAGTACAGGGGCGACGGTCAGTCCGGGTGTGAATGGGCCTGGCATCCTGTCGTCGGCGGGAAGTCTCGCATTCGACGCGGAGTCGAAGCTCAACGTGGACCTCGCCGGAACCACGGCGGGAACGGGGTATGACCAACTGAGCGTTTCCGGCCAGGTGAATCTCGGCGGAGCTCAGCTTGTACCGACCTTGGGTTATGCGCCCGGCGTCTCGGACCAGCTTCTCATCCTGAACAACCTGGGCGCATCGGCCATTCAGGGGACCTTCAGCGGATTGCCCGAGGGTTCGCCCGTTGTGATCGGCGGGACATCCTTCCGGATTAGTTATACCGGTGGGGACGGGAACGACGTTGTCCTGACCGCGCTGGAGTCGAGCGCCACCTCGTTGTCGGTCGTGCCGACGAGCTCGGTTTACGGCCAGTCGGTCACTTTGACGGCGGAAGTCAGCGCGGGGAATGGTTCAGGCACGCCCGGGGGCTCGGTCGACTTCTTCAGCGGTGACACCCTGGTGGGAACGGCCACGATCAGCGGTGGATCGGCGATTCTGAACACCACGCTCTTGCCTGTCGGCAACGACGCGGTCACGGCTCGCTACAAGGGAGATAGCCAGTTCGGGCCGAGCACGTCGGCGCCAACCTCGGTGACCGTCACGCAGGCCTCGACCACCACCACCTTGAATGTGAACCCGACCACCTCGGTCAAGGGGCAGAGTGTCACGCTGACCACCACCGTCACGGCGGTCGCCCCTGGAGGTGGATCCCCGACGGGCTCGGTCGAGTATTTCAACGGCGGCACCTCACTGGGCACCGCGCCGATTATCGACGGCACCTCGACGTTCACCACGACCGCGCTCATCGTGGGGAACAACACGATCACGGCGGTCTATCAGGGGAGCGACGGTTATGCGACCAGCACCGCCTCGGCCGTGATCGCGACGGTCAACCAGGCGACCACGACCACAACCTTGACCACCTCGCCCAACCCGTCGAGTGTCGGCCAGGAGACCACGCTGACCGCCACGATCGCGGCGGTCAGCCCAGGCTCGGGCAATGCCACGGGCACGGTCGAGTTCTATAACGGAGCCACACTGCTCGGCACGGCAACTCTCACCGCGGGAGTCGCCACGTTCAACACGAGCGCCCTGCCCCTGGGTACCAGCACGCTCACGGCCAAGTACCTGGGCGATACCAACTATCTGGCGAGCGAGTCATCGGCTGTGAACCAGTCGGTGAACCCCGCCACGAGCACCACGCTCACCTCATCGACCGGAACGGCGAATTTTGGCGAGAAGGTGACCCTCACCGCCTCGGTTTCGGCGGTCGTGGGAGGCACGGGCACGCCCTCGGGCGACGTGATCTTCAAGAGTGGTTCCACCACCATCGGAACCGCCGCCTTGATCAATGGGGTGGCCACGCTCGAGACCACGTCGATCCCGGGCGGAACCAACGCGATCACCGCTCAGTACCAGGGGGACCCCACGTTTGGGGGCAGCACGTCGAACCCAGTAACCGTGATCGTGGGTAAGGCGGAGACGACCTCGGTCCTGAGCATCTCGCCCCAGAACTCGGGCGAGGGGAACCTGGTCACCATTACGATGACCATTAGTACCGAGGCGAGCGGCGCGATCAAGCCGACGGGCAAGGTTGAATTCTTCAACAACGGCAACCTGATCGGCTCATCCAACGCCACCAATGGCGTGGCGACCTTCTCGACTTCGAGTTTGCCGCTAGGGGATAACTCCATCACGGCGGTGTACGAAGGGGACACCAACTTCAACGGGAGTTCCGCCCCGGCCGTAACCGCCACGGTCAACCAGGCCAGCACCACCACGCTGACCGCCAGCCCAACCGACTCCGTCGCTGGCCAGGCGGTTGTGCTGACCGCGAAGGTGACCGCGACCAACACGACCGGCACCCCAACCGGCGAGGTGGAGTTCTTCCGCGGAAGCACTTCGCTCGGCAAGGCCACCCTGAATGCCGACGGGATCGCGACGCTGACCACCACCACCTTGGCGGTCGGGTCGAACGTGGTGACCGCGACGTACCAGGGAGATGCCGACTTCGGCTCGAGTAACTCGACGTCGGTCACGTTGTCCATTGCCAAGGCCAAGACCACCACGGCCCTGACCGTCGTCCCCACCGACTCGGGATTTAGCCAGGAGGTCACGCTCACCGCCGTCGTCAGCCCGGTAAGCCCAGGGGCGGGCACCCCCACCGGCTTCATCGTCTTCTTGAACGGCGACACTCAGATTGGTGATCCGGTGGCCCTGGTCAATGGAGTCGCCACGCTCACGACCACCAGCCTGCCACGAGGCACGAACACAATCACCGCCCGGTACTCCAGCGATACCAACTTCATCACGAGCACGTCGAACGCGGTCAGCACCACGGTCGACTCTTCCAACTCGGTCGTCACGGTCAGCTCGTCGAACCCCAACCCCGTGGCTTATGAGGCGATCACCCTCACCGCGACGGTCAACGCCGCGGGGACCGGAACCGGCCTGCCCACCGGCACGGTTCAGTTCTACACCAACGGCCTGCTGCTGGGCACCGCGACCCTGAGCAACGGCCGGGCCAGCCTGATTACCACCGTGGCGATTGGAGCCAACGCGATCACGGTCGTCTACTCGGGCGACTCGAACTTCACCACCGCGACCTCCGAGCTGCTCTCGCTCGTCTCGGGGACCCAGGTGGAGCAGTTCCTGAACGCGGTCTTCCAGAACGCGACGGGGCGCGATGGGTCTCCGTACGAGATCGATTCTTACCGGACCCAACTTTTGCTCGGGATCCCCCGTCAACGCGTGGTGAACCGGATCGTCAATAGCGTCGACGCCCAGGCCAACGCCGTCAACACCGTCTACCGGACCTTCCTCCGACGCGAGCCGACCTTCACCGAACAGCTCGCCGGACTCTCCCAGGTCCGGAAAACACAAGGGTTCGCCGTGGAGATCGAGGTGCTCGGCTCCAACGAGTACTTCCAGACCCAGGGGGGAGGCACGAACGCGGGATTCGTCACCGTCCTCTACGAGGATGTGCTGGGTACAAGCGTCTCCGACGCGGCGTTGAATCGACTCACCAGGCAGCTTCAACGAGGAACGTCGCGGACCTCCATGGCCCGCTCGCTCGTGCTGAGCACGCCCGGCAAGACGTCCTTCGTCCACTTCCTCTACCAGTCGTTCTACGGCCGAGGCCCGACGCGCCGAGAGGCGTCCTCGGCGGTGGGGATCCTGAACCGAGGGGGCCAGGTCTCCGAGGTCATCGGCAGCATCCTGGGCTCGAACACCTTCTATAACCAGTTCGGCGGCGAGTCCTGATCCCGAGGAGAGACTTGCTCTCTCACGAAGATCAACTCCACCAACAACCAACGAGGCGGCGATCATTCGATCGCCGCCTCGTTCCTTGCGCCTCGTGCAATAGGATCAGAATGCCGCAAGTCGCCATGGGGCAACCAGGGTATCAAATCTTAATAAACAACTTGCGTTGATACATCCAGAAGAGGACAAGCCAGACGACGATCAGGACCGCCGTCCCCTGCACCAGGGGCGCATAGGGCTCTCCGAAGACCTGAAAGACCCCTGGTCCGAAGTGGGTGCGCAAGTTGTCGGTAATGAAGTCCTCGGCCATCCAATGCAAGAGATAGGCCGCGATGGAGTTGGTGCCGATAATGATCAAGGGGTACGCCAGCCACCAGAGCCCCCCCAGGTCGACAATCGCATAAAACAATGCGAGGATCAAAAAGCACCAGCCGCCACTGAACAGGGTCCAGCTCGGTGTCCAGATCCGTTTCACCACCGGGCAAAAGTCGAGCTCACCCAGCGCGGCTCCGAGAAACAATCCGAGGATTCCCGCCACGAGGAACCAGCCCACCTTCTGCCACCCCTTGAACGGACCTCTCAACACCCCTCCCGCCAACAAGCCCAGGATCATCGTGGCCAGCGTGGGAATGAAGCTCAGCGTGGCATATCCCCCCTTGTTCGCCACGAATGGCGACTCGCGCGGGAAGAGGTTGAGAAACCAGGAGTCGAAGGCCGAGGCCAGGTTACTATTCTTGTTCCAGTGAGAGGCGAACCCCTCCCGGTGGTGATCCCAGCTTGCGGGAACACTCACCTCGGCATAGTCGAATTCTTCGGTGGGAGCCGGGTAGAGGGCAAACGCCCCCCAGTACCCGACCAGGATCACGACCAGGGCAATCCACTGGTCACGCGCGGGGCGCAGTCCGAGTAGGAAGAGAAAGCCGTAGCCCAGACCGATCTGCGTGAGCGTGTCTTCAAACGTGAAGTTCGTCTGCTCCTTCCCCATCGAGCGGAGAAAGATGCCGAGCAAGATGAGGACCAGGGCACGCCAGAAGGCATGCACCGACATCCACGCCCAACTTTGCCCACGCGCCAGGCGCGCGGCGATCGAGAACGGAAGCGCCACGCCGACCAGGAAGGAAAAGCCCGGCTGGATCAGGTCATGCAAACTGCACCCGAACCATTCCACATGGCTTTGATGACGGCTCAACAAAGTCCAGAGCTCGCTCTTCGGAAACGCCTTGGCGACCTCCGAGAGCTTGAGAAACTCGGCCAGGAGCAAGAACATGACCAGG
>Ga0182745_1001185_pt1 | contig 25665 bp, 26 predicted proteins | sample eDN3rd30CKraftBY_FD_128523 | JGI IMG/M metagenome (GOLD analysis project Ga0182745, IMG submission 128523) | Enriched backyard soil microbial communities from Emeryville, California, USA - eDNA 3rd pass 30_C Kraft BY (version 2) (version 2) | ecosystem: Environmental > Terrestrial > Soil >... | reverse complement strand
TCCGATGAGCTTGCCTTTTGCTGGAAGAATTCCCGGTGCAACTCTCTCCCACTGTCCCGCCTGATTACGGCGCGACAAAAAGTACTTGCCGTTAGCGCCCACGACACCAATAGTGGCCTGTTCTAAGGCTTTTTGAGAGATCAGCAGCAGATCACCTTTGTGTAAAAGTCCTTGCGGATCGGCCCTGTCATATTTCAAGACATAGGGCTTTTCCGCTTTGGTCGCCGCAATCACAGCAACTCCGCACACTTCAATCACCGCCCCGTCCCAGTGAGGGAACTCCTCCGGAATTCCTTTGACGGGATGAGGAAGCAGGGGAAGGACAACGCGTTTGCCGTCACTGGGAGGCAATGCGGGGCGCGGCTGCGGTGAACTCCCTTCTCCCCTCAGCCAGAGGTAATCATAGCCGAATTCCTGAGAAATTCTGCGGGCGAACAGTTCGCTGACATTGCGGGTGCCGGACTTCACGTCGGAAATATACTGAGGAGGCATCCCGGTTCGGGCTCCCACCTGGATTTGGTTAATCCCCTTTCCTGACAGGTCTCCCAACATTTTTCGGAATCGTTCTGTAGACAGTGTCTGTCGGTCTTCCTGCGACGAATTTTCAGACATTCTTCACTCCATTGTCTTTGGAGAATTGCGTTCCTGATCGGATAATATTTTCATAAAAGTGTACCACTTTAGTGAATTCTTCTTGCGGCGTGAATCTTCCGCCGATACGCTGGATGGAATTCCCAGTATCAAGGAGAAGGCAAGGATGCCACAATCTTCTGAAGTTTACCGACGATTTTTTGATCAGTGCTTACCGTATCAGCTGCCGGATCCGTGGCATTGCCTGGAAACCGCAGATGTTGCGGTCATACGTCCGGAGAACTTGCAAGATATCGTCAACGAATTGATTCATGAGTTTGGGAGCGATGTCGTTGCCCATGCAGGCTTCGCTGTCCAGACCAATTCCGGTCCGGTGACCGCAGCACTCTTACCGCCTGTGATGGAGTCTTGGTTCCGGTGTACGATCACACCGGGACAACAATCAATGATTTTATCACGTCAAAGGGCTGTCTTTCCGGGCAACCGGTTCCTGTCATTCCTGCCTGTAATGATGAAGACGTGTTGGAGGATCTGGGCAGCACGGTAATTGATGTCACCGTGGCTTGCTCCATTCCTGAACTCGTCCTCTTCCTGACGTTGGGAATGCCTGTCACCTTCTATTCCGGTCCAGATAATCACGCAGATGGATACAATCTCATCGCCGGGTGGATGGAATCAAAATACACACCACGACGTCGGCCCGTCTCCGCCGATCAACCGCTCCCTCATGAGCCAGAAACCGAACTGGCACGAAACAACAATCATCCTGACTTGGGCGAAACTGGTTGCGAACTGATTCTCGTCGCTGCAGACCTGATCAATTTCACATCGTCGCGGTCGGCGCAATCGGAGCATCTGGAGGCGCTGGTTAAATCTCATCCCAATCGGCCATATCTGGATATCTCACGCTGGTCTCTCTCAGAAGAGGAGATCAAGCAATTGAAAACAATGCTCGACACGGAGTCACCAAGGAACCTGAGGAATTGGATTTTAGACTCTCGAGAATCATCACTGGTGGCTCTGGATCCTGATGAAAATCTGCCTGCAGAACCTGCCAGACCAAGTCTCCCTGATAACCTTCTGGGGATGCTTGATCTGATTTATGCAGCCTCTTCTGATGGACCAACTTCACTGGAGGACGTGAATACGATGGAGGCTCATCAACACCTGAATAGCTTGATTTATCAACAACTGACTCGCCCGTTATTAAACGAGGCCCTGTATCAGCCGGATCCGGCCATCGCGAATCTGCAAATGCAGCTTGCAACGCTGTCACAACTCTGTCTGCAACAGGGCGCTGTCATGCTTGCGCAATCACACAAGAGCCCCCAAAGGGCAGCCCAGAACTTCGCTGATTCAACAGAAAAGCTACTACCAACAATGAAAGTGTGCCTGCAGCAATACCAGACGATTCGGGCTGCTGAGCGTTCCGGAAATCGGACGATCGCAAGTCGACGTCGATTGAGCCATTGATGTGTCGGTGTTTTCGTGATGATCACCACCAGCATTCTGAAGACACTGCGTCTGACCGACCAGCAATTAACAAACCTGGCTCGGCAGGGGTTTGTAGCGTCTGAATTGAGAGGTCAGAAACGGATTTACAAACTCCGATTCCGTGATCACGGGAAGCAGGTTGTCCGCTACATCGGACAAGACCCAGAAAAGGCAACTGGTCTTCAGTCCGAATTGGAAGAACTGCAAAGCGAACATCGGCGACGCATAAAGATGCGGCAGCTTTGCCGGACTGGCCGACGGATGCTCCGCCAATCGAAGCAACTGTTAACGTCGCTGCTGGAAAGCAAAGGCCTCAAATTCCACGGTTATGCGATACGACGGAAGCAGCGGGGAATGGAGACAGCCGTCCCCGAGATCGCTGAATCTTCACCATGTATCACGGCTTTAACAATCAGAAAGGCATCGAACGATGAAAGACAATCCCCCGGTACCAGAACTACCGGATCTGCACTCACGACGGCTCCAGAGAATTCGGGAGTATCAGGCGAATGCGCTGGAGAAGGACGATCCCCTGGCGGCTTGCATCGGTTCGATCAACGCGGAGATGATGCAGATCCAGGCGATGCTGGGGGAATCGATCGTGGCGGAACTCAAGGAAGAAACTCGGACTTTCGAGCTGTTTCAAACGTTAGAAAAACCAATCGAAATGCACCAGCGCATTGCTCGTCAGGTCGAACGATACGTCCGCGTCGAACGTCAGCAGGAGCGACAGACCGAGGCCAGCAAATTTCAGCCTGGGATTCCCGCGTTTCCAACAAAGGACCACAGTCTCCCCAAAAGCGAAAATCTGGCAGATTGATACCCACCACCTGTCGCTTTTATTACCTTCTGCGCGGTCCGCCAGGAGGGTGATTTAAGCGTGACAATAATTGTGTCAGACATGTGTCCGGTGGCCAGCTTTTCTGTCAGAGTCGTGACAGTTATTGTGTCAGAGAAAGTGAAATCTTCAGTGTTTCAGAGTGGTCGGTGTGACAATATTTGTGTCGGGCACCAGCTGTGGTGTCTGACATAAATACTGTCATTTCCGACATAACGCCTGGCCAAAACTGACACAATTATTGTCACGGTTGCGAAATGTCAGTGCCAAATTTGGCACGAACGAAGGTTCAAACACCGTCGAAGTAGTTTTCACAATGAAGCGGCGATGGGGCTGCGATCACTACAGCCGACGCAGGCGGTTCGTTTGAGACCATCCATGACGGCCAGTGCGTCTTCGCTCGATAGATTCGTTTCAATTTTCTTGAGCTGACAATACCCCTTGAAGTCGGAAGGAGAGGTCCAGGCTCGATTTGGATCTTTTCTGTCGCTCAGATCCATGGTGACGGCAATATGACGGCAAAACAACCGTTGTTCCGAGTGCATTTGCACGATAGAGAGAGCTTCGGCTGCAACATTGAGACGACGATCCTCAGGCACATTGAACTGTCGCATGATCGATTCAGTCAGATCCGCGACATCCGGCAGGTCTGTAATCGATTCCCATGATTCATGCTCAGCGTCCTCGACATTCTTCATTATCGCCATGACATGATCAGCCGGGGCAAGTTTATGAACTACGTCTTCGCTGATGTCTGAGAGAGTCAACAAAGTCGCCCTCAGAGCTGTCTCGCCTTCACCATCGTTAAGCGATCTTAGAATCGCTATCAATTCGGATGCAACTGGCAGAACCTGTTCAGGTGCGTTTTTAACTGCGTAATGTAGGCGATCATTTAGAGCATCCGCCGCCGTCCGCACCAACTCTCTGGCGATGTCCTGGTATTGTTCAACTATTTTGATAGCGGCCGACGACTGAAGAAGAGTCTTTGCTTTCCCATCCATCGCAGCCAAAACGACGCCCACGGACTTTGGGTTATTTCGTCGAGAGCCTATCAAAGAATCCAGTTCCACACAAAAGGCTCGCATTGCCGCCAAAGATGCATCAAATTGCTGTCGCTGCTGTTCCCTTGTCTGGAAAGGTCCTACCAGATTTGACTTCAGGTGGACACAGCTTTCCCGTAAATTGCGAACAATACTGAGCTGCTTGGCGATCAAAATGGTTGCCAATAGCATCTGCTGCGTTGATCTCACAACAGACCGATTTTCACAAAGCGTTTTACAGTCGGTCCGTAGTAATCGATCTACCACTTGAGTTTGAAGGACGCGATCTTCAGAGTTGATCCCGATAACGAAGCATTTCGACAAAATGTCAGCTGCGCAGCTCGGGAAGATATCACTGATGTCTTCCATGAGCGGCAAAATCACCCTTACGTCGGAGATGTCCACAACACGCTTCTCAACGATTCTAGTTAGATTAATCAGTTCTTTGATTGTCGGTGCGACGAATTCCGACAGATTCGAAGCGACAGCCAATGTTTCTGCCGTCTCTTTACATGCAGTGGCAACGTCATCGAGCTGTACCGGTAGGTGCAGCGAAAGGATCTTCGGGATGAGGCTTTGTCGGCAGATCTGAGTGATTGAAGAGTCTCTGGGCAAACTCGAAATGCTCGCTACCAACCCGACTAAGATCTTTGTATTTATCATTTTTGCGGCAATTTCCGCCACTCGCCCCAATCGTGTCAGCGAAGACCCACGTCGGTCAGTGATTGAGGAACGAAGTATTGCTATTTCGCCGTCGTCGTCTGCAATTTGAAGTCGGCTCCAAAACACATCAAGCCATTGAATTCGCTCATCAATATAGTCAGCTGCAATGGAGGTTTGCTCGATTACGACTAGATATCGTAATTGCCAGATGAGGATTTCTTGTAAATCTAATCTGTCTGCCTTTCCACGCCAGATCAGCCAATAGCGGGGTAATTCCTCAGCAAACTGAAACACTCCCGCTTCTATGGCTGCATTGTAGGCGGAGTCAAACGAATCTTGTTGCCCGTCAATCCGACCGAGGAGTGCACGAAGGGCCTGTAGAAGTGCCTGGCTCGCAGCCGACTTGGGGGACATTTCGACCACCGCTTCAATTGCTTCGTGAATCGGTTCCCGCTTGGTAGAAATGGCATTAGGACCAGTGATTCCCGACAGAAGCCTCTGAAGAAGATAAGATTCGGTTGCCTGTCGTCCCGCACGAAGCTGTTGTGGGCAGTCGATATCGATGTGATCAAAATACTCCACTAAGGCGACAACAGCAGCAGTGAACTGCTCAGCTTCAACTAAGGGAATGACCTTAACCAAATTGATGGCAGGGATTTTGAGACTATCGGGCGTGAGCTTGTCCGCATGATCAAAATACATTGCAGCGCGATGTGGAGATCCGAGCTTTGCTGCGAGCGTGGCGAGTGAAAAGGGAGTCGCGACCGGTTCCATGGCCTCGGCTAGAGGGTCCTCGTCTTGCATTCCAATTGTGAATCCAGGCTCCGGCCGCGGTGCGTCACTGGGGGCATCGCCTGCGAACATTCGAGCCAAGACTGCGACGTTCGCCCAAAATGTCTTTCGATGATCCTGTGGCCCCAAGAGGTCGTAGCAGCGATAGAGCAAGCGTGCGGCACGATGAGGTTTGTCGGCATTGAAGTAAAGCAGTGCTGCTTCCACAAGCAGGCGTCGATTTATGTCGTTACGCACAGTGAGGCCATCATCATTTTCCGCCAGTTCGACAGTCTCAGTGAGGAATTGGCCTGCTTCCAAAGGTCGGCCCAGTCTTGCGACGCAAACAGAGAGTGAAAGCCGACTGTCATACAGCAGCGGATCATCATTAACGTCCAGTCCATCGATTGCTTGCTTGTAAATCGATTCGGCATCTGCCCATTGACGCAGGCATCGAAATGCGTCTGCGGCATGGTGCAGTGCGATTGAATAAAGCGGATGATCTGTGCGGATCGACGATGCTACGATCGATTGAGAAGTCTTGAGCGCCGCATCGAAGTCACGAAGTTCATCAATTTCCAACCGGACAACGACGCACCGTAGGATACCGGCGAGTGCTGGATGCGACTCGCCTTCGCAGTAATTCGCTGTTTCCCTGAGATCAGAGATGAACTCTGCCATGGAGCCACTGACATGACGACGCGTCGTGATCGACAAGGTCGTGTTCCAGACTCGAAAGCCCTCATCGGTCTCATCGCCCCAAGTTGCCGATTGTGGAATCGCCTGCAACCATGATCGAAACGCATTGACGTCAAATGTGCTCGATTCAACAAGTGCCTGTTGAACGAGACCAACAGCAATGTTTCCGGGCGCGCCATCGACACTCTCATCAAAGAATAGGTTACTTAATCGATATGCAGTTGTTGTGTCGCCAAGGCTGCTCGCCATTGAGAAATGAATTCTCTTGGCAGCATCAATAGCGTCTGCACCAGCTGCGCTTGATCTCTCGCCATGCTCGATGAGATTATCGAGTTGTTGAGCAGTTTCCGAATCAATCTCTATGATTCCGCGAAGACCCATCAAGGAATAGATAGTCCAGAAGCTTAGGAGAGATTCGATAACTTCGTCGTGATACTGAATTGACTTGATGAGATCCAGTACGCGTGACCGCACATAGTTGACCAATCCCGCGTCTCGTCGCACCAATCCTCCAATTAAGAGGAAACGTGCGCACTGGATGGCATCTGCATCGCGTCCAGCCGCCTTGAAGTGAAAGACTGCATCACAAAAATCTGCAGCAGAGACACCTCCGCCTGTTTTTGTTGTCAGCACTTCGCCCGCTGCAACATGGAGGGCTTCATTTGAATAAGTTGGCGTTCTTGCAAGTTCACCACAATACAAAGAGGGGACACGATATTCGTTCGCAGCAATTTCTTCGAGGCGGCGGACGACGAGGCTATGCCACTGCTGCGACATTAATTGACCCAGACCGGTCGTCAGTTTTTCAGCTAACGCCTCCGCGCGACTTCTCGTTACGTTTGAAAGGCAAACGGCAATAGGTGGCAATAGTTTATGTTCTTCAGGACTCAAGGATGCTAGAAAGCCAGCGATCAATGCATTCTGAATGGCTCCTGCAGAGTAATCCGCTGCAACAAGACGAGCCTTAGATTTTGCAGCGTTCCCTTCCGTAACGACACGGATTAATTCAGCGCGTATGAGGCCAACGTGTCCATGTGTGCGCGTTTTCAAAAGTTGCAAGTAAGCGTCGGATAATGAGCAGGTGGCAAATCTCTCAAGCTGAACAAGGTTGGCAAGCTCGCCTGTAGATAGCCCCGGCATCGAAAGAAGTGGTACGCCAACACGCGCCAATGCCTGACGGAACTCTGGATCGTCAACGGCAACCAGGAGAATTCGCAAATCTGGTATCAATTCGGCTTCATAGACAATGCGTTTAAGAAGATCGAAGTGTCGAATTCGCTGTGCTTCATCTAGAACGATCGTCAGTCGGACATCACCTTGTCGATTTCGCAATGCATGAATTGGATCTAGACTATCGGACCGACATTGTTGGCAGATGGCCCTTGTCAGCAGGAATTCGATTTCCGCCGCTGCGGTATATTCTGGAATAGTCAACCAGAGGGATTCGTTGTTCGACTGTGCCACATAATCGCGGGCGGCGGCGGTCTTTCCAGCCTTAGGATAGCCGATCAGGCAAATGGATTTATTATTTGAAAATGACTCATTGAGAGCATCAGAAACAGTCGGTCGGTCAACGTGCTCTAATAGTTTCGGAGGAGGGTTCAGGTCTAAGGTCGAGAGTTGGACACGTCCCGGAACTCCAAATTTCTCTGCACTTTTGGCAAGACCACTCGCGATTTGATCTATGAATGCAGGATAAACAATCGAGGTTCTATCCGAGTCAGCGAATAGTTGGTGCTCGCTCGTCGAATGAGATGAGCTGAGTCCATTCGCCTTTATGCCCGCCAGCTTGCCAGCTGACGGGCCTAGAAAGGGTCCGGGCGATCCCCCATTGCCAAGGCTTCGGGGAATTCGGTCAGTTGCTCGCGAGGTGATGATTGGGCTACCAGAATGACCTCTGCGGGCTTGACTGTCTGACGGTTGTACAACTTGGCGAGCGAAGTATTCGCACCGGTGCCGGCAATTTGGACAAGGGCCAAGTCGTAAGCATCCTGAACAGACCGCCCATAACCGAGCGCTTCGTAAAAAGCAGCAGAGAATGCGATAGCGGCGGCATCATTGATTTTATCACTCATTCCCACTGCGCAGTCGATTACACTCACAATTGCTTCTGCCTGCAGTGCCGAATCGCAGGCATTGAGCACGACGACGCGGACGTTGTCTTTCAGAACGCGGAAGATGTTCGCCAGCGTATTGGGTGGAACGACTTGACCTGTTCCGTCGATTCCGGTCAATGCAATCCCATTTGCGGCACCGTGACCGCTAAAATGAACCACATCCGGTTTGTGGCGCATGAGCAAGCTGGGGATGTCTTGTAGCCGTACTGCGCCGTGCTTGATCAGATCAACGTGATTGCGATGTTCCGAGCTACGAACTTTTGCATCGATGGCCCGAAATTCTTCGTCGATATTCAATACAGCGTCAACTGGATTCGCCGACAGCAGCAACACTTTGACCATTTCTACTCTTCTCCTCTCACCTTTGTTTGGATTCTTCGAATCGTATCGCCTTTGCCGCCGCCAGACCACAGCAAGGATGGTCTTGAATTTCATCCGGGAAACTCTGTGTGCGCCTGTTGTGGCCCCAGAGACAATTACTCATACTGATAAAGATATTTCTTTGATTGGGACGATGAAACGCCGTCAGTCCGTTGCCGGAGCGATGGACGGTGTCAGTGTCCACCCTGTTGTTTGTCAAACGCTGATAGGTTGTCGATATCCATCTGCGCAAGTTACCTCGGTGTTCGCGGCTGATCCATCGAATCGAACTCCCAGGACCACCGGTCTCAAGGGAATCCCTCAGACATTGGTGGAATTCAAACGCTGGATCGATCATGGAAGACTAAACCCACGCCAGAAGGAATAATGAACGAAATCAATTGGCTCGATTCGATGAACAGTTTTGGAACGAGAGGTGCTTGGTCATAAAGAAGTCGCTTTTATGAAGTCAAAGCCACGGTCTCTTAGGGACTAAGTCCTTTTTGTTGCTCGCTCAGTCGTCATCGTCGTCTCTGTATTCATCTTCGTCGTCAGCGAAAACATCCGACTCGTCGATGGTGAGCAATACGAGCAAAGTGCCCATTGATGGAACGGGAATGTACTCCTCGTGGACATACACCTCGTCCAAATCTTCACGCTGATAGGTTTGAAACCAGTCCTGTACCTGGCCTCCAGCCTCTGAGTCGGCGGGCACGCTCATCCGGCACCGATCCCACGGCTCTCGGGCATTGTCAGGCATGACACCTCGATTCGGATAGATGCCCGCCTCAATCAGTGGCTCAGATGGAAACATCCATGCAACGATCCCATTTCGGATTCCTGCTACTGCACAGGGAAAATGTGATAACTGCACTGCACGAATGGCTGTGCTCACTCGGGACGTTTCGAATGCGCCGGCGATGTTATCGATCGCATTCAGCGACAAGTTGCCATGGTTGATGATCGGTTGAACAAGATGAGTAGGAAGAAGAAGGCTGGCCGCGAATGCATCTGCTTCCTTCTCGATCTTGGCATTGCTGCGGAACTCGCTCACGGAAGCGTGCGATGTTCTGCGATTTCGTAAGTACTCGCGGTGATGCTGGATGAAGTAGTGGCCGAGTTCGTGTGCGATCGTGAATCGCGTCCTAGGATGGTGTTGGCCATCAGTGTATCCGATGTCGTACTTCGTATTGTACATCAAGGCGAAGCATCGGTCGTTCGGTACGAACTTCAATTTGCCGTCGAACCGATTCCCGAAGTTACGACCGCCTGCTCGAAGAAGAGGATACTCGCTTTCGGCGACACTGAGTGGATCGATGGGATAGGGCAGCCTCATCCGCGCGGTCATGGCATCGGCTTGCTTACCAGCCTTCTGCTGGGCGAACTGCTCAGCTTTCCAATCCATCGATGTCTTCTTCTTGCTCGTCATTGTTCAATAGCTCCTCAAGAAGTTCCTCCTCAAGCTTGTCGGTTTCCGGGGTTGTCTCACCCTCATTCTTGAAGAGCACGGCATCCAACTCCATAGCTTCGAAGTCTTCCTCGGGACTCCATCCTGGCGGGAACTCCTGATCCGGCTTCTCGGGAATTGGAATTTCGCCGCGTGATACCGCCTCCACCAATGCATCGATCTCATCTTCGGAAGCTGGACGATACCTTACCTTGCGAAGTGCTTCTTCTGCCTCCTTCGGAGTAAGAGGGCAGAATCCCATGAGTCGCCGAAGCTTCGCAGCCTTTTCGTCGAAGAATTGTTCTGCGTCGCTCATTTTTTGCCTCTCAGACTTTCGCTGCGCTGCTGGCGTTGGAGCATTTCCTTACGGATGTTCTCATGAGCTTTATGCCGCGAAACGTAGATTGCATCCTTGGTCGTGTTGAGAATCTCCGCGAGACTCCCGCCATCAGCCCGACCTCCTGCTGCTAGGTCGGCGAGGATGATTGCCTTTTGATTGCCCTGCAGCTTGTTTTCGATCACATACTTCAACTCCTGCAATTCATGGGTCTCTCCTTTGTCCTTGGGCTGATCGGAGCCATCAGTTGGGCATGACACTGGACAGTCGAATTCCGGGTCCAGCGAGGGGTTGCGGATCCGGTAACGTTTTTCTCGCTTGAGAATGTCGAGCATTCGACTCTGGGCCATGATGTAGAGCCAGGCACCCAACGTGCCCCTGGCTTTGTCATAGTTCTCCGCAGTTCGACAGAGCTTGGCCACTGCGAAACTCACAGCCTCGTCCACGAGAATTTGATGAACCGTCTTTCCGTAAGTTCCTTTCATTAATTCCCTTACGGGCTCAAGATGCATTCGGAGAACGGTGCGCAAAGCATCCTTGTCTCCGCACATGATCGCTGCGGCAAGGTCTTCATCATCAGATTCATCAGCCATGACGGCACCGCCAAGTCAAATCACCCCGTGGTTCCCGTCCAAAGGTAATACGAAACTACCTTAACCGAAAAAGTCCTCTAAAAAAATGCCGTCCACCGGTTAAGGACGCCCCGACAGCCTTCGTATGGTCCTCAGAGCGGGGCCGGTGTGGCTCTGCACCAACCCCCGAAAAGAGAAGGAAATCGAGGACAATACGATGGCAAATGTGCAGACGGTTCGGCTGAAACCGAACCCGTCCGGCAAGGACCGGACACGCCGTGGCGGGGCAACCGCCACACAGTTGGGGGGCGAGTGGGCTGACATCCAGAATGTCAGCGCCAAGCCCGTGAACATGGACAATGTGACGCTGGAGCACGTTGCCTACAACGCTGATGGTCGGGCCAGTCGGTGGGAACAGGTCATGTCCTTCAAGGGCATCCTCCGGCCCAAGCAAGTGGTCCGTATCCATGCTGGAAGTGGACCGGAATCAGTTCTGCTGCCAGTGGACAAGAACGGGGCGGACATCCACCTTTTCACCGGCGGAAACTACGTTTGGAATAACGACAAGTCGGACTGCGCGAGCCTGTTCGCATCCGGCCAGCCCCAGCCGTTCGACAAAGCCTGCTACGCCGCCAACCCGCCGGAAGGGGTGGTCCTGAAGCGGGGCGGCGACAGTCTGGTTTCTGTCACTTCGACCACGACAGCCAGCGCCCGCCGGTAGTCCATGCGCAGTGACGTGAATGATGGTGGTGCTCAGGGATGGGCGGCCCGTGTCGCCCATTTTCTTTTCTCTCGTTCGCTTGGAGTTCAACAATGAAGTTTATGCACTGGGATTTCACTGCAGGACCGGACAATCTGATCCGGATCGAACTGGACAAGCAGACCAACGTCCTGCTGCTGGATGACATCAATTTCAGTAACTACAGGAACGGCCGGAGCTACCACTACTTTGGCGGATTGGCGAAACGGTCGCCCGTAACGCTAGTCCCGCCGCACGTGGCCCATTGGCATGTCGTGGTCAGCCTGGGGGGCTATGCCGGCACCGTGAGGGCATCCTGTGCGATGGTGTAAAAGATCCTGAAGCACAGGCCGCCTCGATCACGTCGAACCTGGGAGCTGTCAGACGATTTCACCAAAGGTGCTTGACTGTTGCGAGAGGTTCGTGATAGCCGGACTTTTTCGTCTCCTAGCGAGTGAACTATTGCCAGTTTCGCCCGCCCCTTGACAACCTAGACATTCGAGCAGTAGTTGAGATTGGATCGAAAATGGACGTATTCCCTCCGCAATCGGTGTCACTTACCGCCAATGAACAGGAATTTGTCGGGCAGATTGATTTTGCCCCAGACCACATGCGGCTACATGGCCGCTTCTATGAAGTGCTGGAAACGTCCTGCCAATTGGCGGCCAAGCTCGCGACGTCGCTATTCGAGCGGAAGGCGATTCCAGAAATTCGCCTACGGTACTTCTTGGATCCGGAATTCAATGGCGGGAATACAAGGAAGTCTCGAAAGGAAATCTTTGAGTCGAACGGGACGCGAGGCAATGACATTCTCTCGCACGGTCATTTCTTGCCCTACCTGCATTACTTCATCAACGGGCCAAAGCTTCCGAAATCCACGATTCAAGGCTATTGCGACATTTTGAACCATGAAATTCTAACAACAGGTATGCTTCAAGACCGTTTGCGGAAGTATGTCCGATCCGAAACTCGCAATCTTTCCTTTGATCGTCCGGAAGCCGGTGAAGAGTTCTTCAAGTTGGCGATGGAATGCGGACAAGATATTGGGATGGCCATGAGCATCCGGGAAGCGGCAAAATCAACCCGATGACGCGCAACAGGATTCACCATACCGAGGAATGTTCTCTTACACGGAAGGAAATCAATGTCAAATCGAAAACGGAATTGGGTGGACTATGGGAACGTTAATGAACGGACGTTACGCAAGCAATCATCGGATTCCCGCAGGCCACCTGGAACCATTGGATTCGCGACGTTCAATTGGGATGACTTTTGGCAGAAGCGTCTTGAAATGTCGTTTAATGAATCCACGCAAGACGCATTCGACCGTTACGAGATTGGGGCTATCAAGGGCCGGGATGATTGCCTGAAAGCTTTGCAATGGCTTATCGACAATAATGGTGATTGCAAGTTTGCAGCGGTTGAATTCGGCGGGACTTGGATGATGCTGGTTAAAACAAGCGCCAACCGCCCACTCACTACAGGTAAACGCGATGTCTTGGAAGAATCGCTTGGCGATTGGCTGGAGTCCAACGGCATCGATACATGAATCCGCTATTGCCTTTTTCGGCCAGACAGGTAAAAGGATTGTAAACCTGAAAGGAATTCCCATGACCGCAGAATGGATTATGACCGGGTGGCAAGTGGCCGTCCCTGGAATTGAGCATTACGTTGTCTTGAGGGCGGGCGCGTCCGAGACTCACGGAATCGCCGTCATTGGCAATAATCGAATCGGCTTTGTTCCAGCTACGTTCGATGCCAATGGTATCTTGGAATGGTTTGGAGAATTCTTCCGGACGTTCGCCGAAGCGATGGACGCATTCCCAGCAGGTGAACCGTATGCTTATTGCTGATGAATTCGTTGAAGGCCTGATGCGGGACTTCGGGCGCTATCTGGTTTGTCTGGCCTATTTCCGCAATGTCAACCCCAAAGCCGACTTTCATCCCGGGGTCATCCTGGAGCTTGCCGGGAAATGGTGGTTTGCTACGGCGGGCCATATCTTCCACGACCTGGAACGTTACAGAACACGGTACAACGTCATTGCGGAAGACTTCCGGCTGATCGACCATTTTGGCCACGGGTCAGACCGCCAAGGGTACATTCCGTTCGACTTCATGAACGCCCGCAAATTCTACGAATTCAGCAAGGAACGGCGGATTGATTGGGGAATTGTCGAGCTGGACGCCTATACGGTCCGTTTGCTTCAAGCGAATGACGTCGGGATGCTGACTGAATCGGAATGGAGCAAACACAGCAAGGAGCATGAAGGATATTTCATGCTGGGCTTTCCTGCCGTGTCACACAACGTCACAGCCACGGAATTCACGATTCGGGCAAACCCCAAGACGACAGCCATTCACATCGAACGGGCTGACGATTGCCGCGAGGGGGAACATCTCCGATTTTCTGGAAGACTGCCGAAGTGTGATATCCCCATTGAAGGGATGAGCGGCGGGCCAATCTTCGGACTCGTGGCAGACAGTGTGGAAATCATTGCCTTGCAAAGTTCATGGCTGTCTGAATCGCAAACGATCTTCGGAACCTTTCTGACCACACTAAGCAAGCTCGCAGAAGTTCGGATTCAAGCTTGAGCCATGGTTGGTGCCTGGAGTTGAAATCGAATCCGACCTGTGAATGCTTCGGCAATACAAAGCGGAACCGCCCACGTGAGACGACCGAGGATCTCGCTTGCGGTATCTGTGCGAATGACAGGCTTATCCGCGTTCAAGCAGTGCCTTGGTGTTCACGACCGACTCACGGAACGAAAATTTGACGGATATATCTTCATCCATCGTCTGATAGGTAAAAAAATGCGAGGCCAGCCCGACCATCATAAGATGGTCGGGCTGGCCTCGTTATACGGCTCTGGTGATGTTTTCAGGATCGGCGATGATATCTTTGATGCACAATCGCTCGACATCGTTCCGCAGAAAAACGGACGCACCCGCTCCCTCATGGCTGCGTTTGCTGTAGATGGCAGCAATCCGATTGGCTTCCTCCCAGCAAGACAGAGTCGTGCGGCTGATCCTCAGAAGGGCACAGGCTTCATCCGCCAGACAGTAGGTCTTCCGGAATCGTTCGACCTCCTCCGGCATCACGATCAGTATCCGACCATGTCGTCTCGCGGCCAGCAACCCAGCCGTAATCCATTTCTGTAGCACGATGGCCTTGAGAGGACGTCCAGGGATGAGCACTTTGGAGAGTCGATGAACCGAATAACCCGCCTCCACGTTTTGTCGCGTCTGGACCTGTTCCTGATTCGATTGCAGATCATTGTGATCAACCAGGATGGAGCCCAACACGGATGTTTTGTTTGACCGACAAGCTCTGACCCGCCCCGATCGCACCAGTTCCAGAACGACAGCCAACGTGAATCCGCTCTTGCCAAATCGCCTCGTTGCCTCGCGGAGGGTCAGCCAAATCGCAGAAGTTACAGATCGATTCGGAAGACGCTGCGAGAACGCTTCCCATTCGTCAACCGCCTCCTTGGGTATCAACCATCCTTTGGAGGTTCGGACGGCATTTTCCAGCAGGTTCCGATGAACCATTTCCAAAACCACATGCCGTCCGATTCCCAGACGCTTCGCGGCTACCGGAATGGTGACTGATGAAGCCAACTGTTGACGCATTGCCTGCACCGACTCTCGACTGACCACACCGACGGATCGCCCATGCATCCCCGCAGAGTGAACTTCTCCCTTCAATAGTCTCCGCTGAATGAGATCGGCAACCGCTCCATGTCGAACTCCCAATTGCTTGGCAGCCTGTGTCTGCGTCAACCAGGGACGATCTTTCATTCGAGTTCTGGCAGAATCCTGGAACAGGCAGACCTTGGCGTTCAGATGTCCCCGAGTGTATCGCTCCAGAAGATATTGACGAAAAACCTCCGCAGGCGGGGGGGACCCCATGTCTTCCAACCATTTTGCTTCTCGCAACAACAGTCCGAATGACCGGCTCACACCGGTGGATGTCAGCCGATGCTTGGCCACTGTCTGGAACACTTCCAGAAACTCCTCGAATCGCTTCGGCCAGTGAACCAGCATTTCTGCTGCGGCCAGCCAAACCAGACTCTGATCCGACAGTGTCTCCGAGATCCCGTCGCGCTCTCGCAACTGGGCCACCCACGAAGGAGTTCGTATGACGGCACTGGCCAGACGTTCCATCCACCAGAACAAGGCTGCCGTCGACATGTCCGGAATGGATTGCGATCCTCCCAGCAACCAGCCCTGAACGGTTTCGCTGAGAGATGTCAGGTGAACCGGCATTACAATCTGCTGAGTATCCGTCAACAACTGACCACAACGGCAACGCCGGATGTCTAACCGTGTTGAAGTCAACGGCCGTCGGCAACCGGGACATCGATCGATGAGCACTACCCCGTGAGCCGAACAGATCGGTAAAAGAGCAAAACTCCACAGCAGCCGCTCATACATTGGTTCTTCCTGAAGACATTCCGGGCAAACCGGTGATGTTCCTCGTCGGAAGAATCTTAAAATGGTTTTGGAGTCACAGACTACCGGACTCGATTCATTCGATCGAACGATCATCAATTGTTCGGCAAATCGATGAACCGTCGACTTGAGCAGTTTTCTGGTAGAAATGCCGAACAACTCTCCCACCCCTTCCAGTACCGGCCCCTCGCCCACGTGATTGAATGACGGGGGCACTTCGCCTCGCTCACGGATCAAGGTCGAAATTCGCCCCAGACATTCGTATCCCATCGCCAGCGCCTGCCGACGGACCAGACTTTCCAGTGACTCTCCCGGAAGCAATGGCTCTCTGGCAGGCAGCTTTGGTAATCGTTCCATCAACGTCCTCCCAGATAATCACCCGCTGTTGCAGCCCGCTTTCTGCGGTGTGCCGCCTTGGGAGTCAGGCCCACTCCTGCGGTCCGGGCATCATCGGCGGGCTGCACCCGGTCGAGTGCTCCCTGATCCAAAGAGCCAATGAACGGATTGGACTGTTCCACGAGCACTCGCTGATGAGCCAGCTTCTGTTCATAGACTCGTGCCAGGTCTTCCCGTTCGACTCGTTCGCTCTTTCGTCGCAATGCTTCCACAAAGCCACCACGGACCAGGGTCATCAGGTAATCCGGAATTCCCCGGCAAGCGAGATAAAACCGCTCGGCCAGTTCCGGCTCCGCCAGCTCCGATTCTTCAGCCAATGGCAGTGACAGATCCAGCTTCTTGAGCATCCCGCAGAACTCTCGTTTTCCAGCGGGTGTTCGCCAGGTAAAGCATTTCAGCTGCAGCCGTTCCTTGAACCGGCGTTCGGTGTGCTCAGCCCGGAGCACATGTTCCGCCTCCGGCATTCCGCACACCACGATCGGGATTTTCGTGTTCACGATCAGCACTTTGAGCCATTGGGCTGCCTTGGTCATGACCTTAGCTCGGTCCATGTCGAACAGGTGGTGGAATTCATCCAGAACGATCAGTTCCACCTGGCAGCGCTGGAGCAGTTTCACGGCCCGGTTCGTCAATGTCTGGACTGTTCCGCTGGACCAGGCCGGATCGCCCAGTGCCAGCAGGATGTCCGCCGCGATCCCCTTCGGTCGGGCCTCTGGTTGCAGCGTGACTTTCAGCACTGGCTGCTGGGTCGCGGTCTCAGTGTCCCTGGCGGGATGGAGCTTTCGGAAGTGGTCGATGACGGAGGTCTTGCCGACCCCGGAAACTCCCAACAGGGCACCGCACATCGGTTCAGATCCGCTATGGATCGATTCATGGCATCGCTGCAATAATTCCACCCCTTCCCGGAACCGGGGGTGGAGCACAATCAATTGGTTGACTGAGGCAATCCGTTCCTCAGGAGACACGGATCGCCAACGTTGACGTTCTCCGGTTTTCGGAGAATCTCGTGGTATTGCCATCTCTTCTTCCTCTCTTGTGAAACCCTTTTTTGCTTTGCGAAACTCAATCAACTAGCGACTTCCCAGTCATCAACGTTCAGGTCGGAAAGATCAATAGGCTCTTCGGGCAGTCCCTCTGGTTGAACCGGCTCCGGTGAATCGGGCGCGGCACTCATCAACGGAACTGACACAGCCTTCCCCTCCAGATCCTCCGATCCTGCTTCGGAGAGATCTGAATTCTGTTCCGCTGAAGCGTGCTGGTTTAAGAACCGAGCGGCCCGCACCCGGCGTTTTCGGGACGGCTTCTTGACCGTCTGCTCGACCACGTCACGAATGGCGTTCCGACTGGCCGCCAGAGACAGCACATGTTCCGGCTCATCGAATCGTTCCCGCACGGCCCGTCGGAGGACCTTCCATTGATACTCGGTCATGCCGCGAAGTGCAGTATCAACTGCCTGAACCCGGATGTAGGTGTCCGTGACCGAATTGAGGACCCAGGCTTCACCCAGATCCCAGGGATTGTACCGCACCTGCAATCGGTCGATGTCGAGATTGTTCGCTCCAAGTTCTCCTCGGAGTGCCATCAGGTCATCGCTGGTGTAGAACATTCCCGAGAGTTCGATTCCCCGCGAGGTGACCACGCGTTCCACCCGCCTGGCCAGCAGCACGATCAAGTCCTCCGGCGAGCCGGGCAGACAGGGCGGATATTCCGCCGCACTCTCCAGCCACATCTCCCGTCGGGTCTTGTCGGCAGTCGGATGTTTACTGGCGGCATAGACATCCACCAGATGCAGATGGAGGATCTCCAGCAGTGCTTCATAGGGAAGCATCGGCCCGTCATCAGCATTATGATCGGCCCGCCGTTCCCAACTCCGGAACGTTCTTCCCGGCAATGCGGAGAGTAACTGATCATTCAAGTTGTCGAAGAACGATTCGACCGTCCCTTTGAAGTGCGGCGTCCGGGGAGGATTAAAGTCGAGTTCGATTCCCAACTGGAACGCCGCCTGTTCAAAATCCTTGCTGATCAGATCGGAACCCCGGTCGCAAACGATCCGCTCCGGAATCCCGAAACAGGGCCAGCTCCCTTGGATTCGTGGAAACCTTTTCCTCAAATCGGTCTTCGGCAAAATCGCCGTTCGGAGTGCTTCCATCAGCACTGCGTAGGACGGCGGTTCAAATCCCAGACAGAACCCCAGCACCATCCGGCTGTAGTAATCGATCAGGACTGTCAACCAGGGCTGGCCGATCGGCCCGGCTTCCGTACCCACAACGACTTTCAGTGGACTGTGATCGATCTCGACTCGCTCGAGTATCCGCCGGGCCAGTCGCTGGGAACGAACAGGCTGGTGTTTGCGGTCGGCAATCCGTCGGCCCCAACGCGCCCGGTCCAGTTCCCAGGGATCGATTCGGGAGATGTAGCGATGAATGGCCTGGTCCAGTGTTGTCCAGCGTGGGACAGGAATCGCCTGTCCCATTGGAGTCCGGGCATTGTGACGTTCCAGATCGTCGATGACTCGGCGGGTCACGGCGGAGACCGGGCGCCGGGCCGTCGTCAGATACACGTCCTCAACCGCCTTCTCCACGAACTGGCGCAGGACGGGATATCGCTTCAAAATGCTCGTATTCCGATTCTTTCCTCGCGCACCTCGTTTGGAAAAACCGGGAACTAATGCCATCCGGTCTTGATTCGCACGCGACCACATCTGGAAGTACCGACGAAGCGTTCTTGCCGAAATGGACATTCCTTGACGTAGGAGCTCTTGGGATCGCAATCGAAAGTCTTCGCCGGTTGGACGCCGTCCCAAGTGAGTGAGCGGTTCAATCGCTTGCCACCGTTCCCGAACCAGTCGTTGCTGTTCCTCGGTCAGGTCAGGGAGAACCCGGTTTTTCTTGGGCGGCTTTTGAAGAGTTGTCTCCTCTATCGAGAACACCAGTTCTCCCTGACCATAGAGCGCCAGAATCTCTTCATCAGAAAGGGTGGCATCATTATTGAAATTCACGTCCCGGACGAGGAACCGTCCGGCAGCGAGTTGACGGAGGATGCGGAACGGTCTTCCTTCCCGCAACCACTGAGTCCCCACGCCGAGTCGAACGGATCCCATGGTTGAGTTCCTCCTGGATAAAGGGGTGTCGAATCGTCAATCGGCCCCGCGGCGGAATTGCAATCCAGCCGACCGACAGCAAGCAGATGAAAAAGCGTCAGGCGAAGTTGCGGAGTTTCAATTCCGCCGGCTGTCCGAAGGAATTCCTCCAATGAGGCAGCGCTGATCCTGTTGTTCGTCACGAACTCAATGAGCTGATTCGCCAGTTCCTGATCTACTTCAGTCTGCCGATACCGCGCCAGCAGGCGGAGATTTCTCAGGAGTGGTCCGTTCAGAAGCTCCCGTTCTGTCAGGACGTAATATTCCCAACCATGCTGGCGGGCATAGGCTCGGGCGACAGCCAGTTTGCGGAGGACGATGGGTCGATTGAGTTGAGAAGAGGGTTTGACCTCCATCAGCCGAACCGGTCGGTTCTCCATGCGCACCAGAAAATCCGGGACGACATAGGAGACCTTGCTGTTTCCAATTCGTCGCCGTTGCGGCGGTCTGTCCAGCAACTGGATTTGGGGACCAGCAGAGGTTTCTCTCCAGGCGTACCAGATCTGTAGTGGCTGTTCCTGGATCGAGATCATAAGCGGGCAGTTCACCAGGATGGTGGCGGCCGCTGCTTCCAGTTGCCCCTGACAGCGAATTGCCCTGCCGATTCGCGGACAGGGGACGAGCAGAAACGAGCCAGGAGTGCGACGCCGTAAGTGAAATGTCGACAGAGAATTATGTGAATTGTCTCTGTTCATGCTCAGAGCCATTCCGATTTGTATCGGAACGACATTACGCCGCCCGAGCGGGTTTACGGGATCGCATCGGTTGAGATTTCCCGGCGGTCGTCCGGCGGGGCCGTGTGCCCGATCGGATCCGCAAGGTCGCTGTCCGGGCAGCCACTTTGGCTTGGACGAGCTCCGTGAGTCGGGGTTCCCAATCATCCCCGGATTCCTTCCAGGAACTCGGACCAATCTGTTCCCGAATCATCCGCTGGAACTGTTTTGAGAGCGGAAGAACTTCCGAGGACTGCAATGGATCAACTTGCGGAGCGATCCGACACTGCGCCGGCCAGTGCAACAGGAACAGCTGAATCGACTCTTCAATTGCCCGGGCAAACAGCAGCTGAATCCGTCCATTCAATCCAATCGTGCCAAATCCGTCCACATCAGACTGTTGGAGAGCCTGCGCGAACGCCTGGTAGGGAATCAGTGCTGCGGTATGGGCCGGCACGAGTTGAAAGCTTCGACCAGACAGGAGCGGTAACTGCAACTGATCCGGTTCAAAGAACTGCTTGAGCGTGATGACATGTTCAGGCTGAGGAGCCAGCGGTTCCAGATCAACTTCAGACAATTCGATGAGATCGTTTTCGGCATAGGGATAGGCTTTGCCGATCTCCTCATTCGGAACCTGACCATGGACCGGACAGCATTTACGGTATTCGATTTTGCGACCACACCCGGTATGAACCTGACACAGCGGTCCCGAGGGGCTGGTCACAGTCAGGGCATAGGCTTTGACGGGAATGGCGACATTGCCGAATTTCAATTGACCGTTCCACGAGGCGCGGCTGGCTCGGGGAATGATCTGGTCTTCGTGTTCTGGAGAATTGACAGTTCGAACAGAGGGCATGAGAGGGTCTTTCAGAAAAGAGAATGGATCGGTCTTATGTCGAAACAAAAAAGTTCAGGAGCAGTCTGTGAGCGATGCAAGATCATCGGACAGCAGATTCAGAGCGAGATCGGACGAATTCGACAGACCACGCAGCCAGCGTGTGAACTGGTGGACCATCAGTCCAGCGGCGATGGAGGCGCAATAGATCGTGGATTTGCTGGTACACGATCCGGCTTGGGCTTCAGCCTGGGGGAACAGTGTGATGGCGTAGTGCCGTCGGGAGGCTTGGTCTGTGGCGGTGAGAATCCGCATGGTCTCGCCGAGCATCCGGCCATCAGCCCAGAAGTCGCACCGGTCTTTGAAACTGCGCCAGATGGCGCTGCGGGCACTGATGCTGTCCACACAGCAGAACACAGCCTCTCCTGTTGGGAGAGAGGGACGGTAGCGGTCGGCAATCGGCTCCACCTGAATGGCCGGATCGATGAGCAGCACCTGCTCGGCAGTAGCCTGAACTTTCTGCTTGCCCAAATCCTGCTGGAGATAGCCTTGCGATGAGAGGTTGGTGATTTCCACAGAATCAAAGTCGATGATCTGGATTCTACGAACTCCAATGGCTGCCAGCTGAATGGCGACTTGCCGGCCGATGGCGCCGACTCCGATGACGGTGATTGTCAGTTCATTGAGTTTGTTAGCAGGGACAAGATCCCGCTGGCGTTCGAAACGGTCTGGTGTCTTCATGTTGAACCTTTCCTTTGATCTCTGTGCGCAAGAGAACGGATGAGTGAGGGATTGATCAGAGTTCACGGTGGACTGAATCTGCTGCCGACGGTTCGGCGAACAGCTCCCGATACTCCGCATCGAGATCATGGTCAGACATCAGTTTCCGTCCGGAACGGGAACGACGTTCCAGAAACCACGACTCCGCATGGACATTGGCTCGATATTCCTCGTCCCACGAAGTGTGATCGCTTCCTGTGAATGGCTTTGAGAAATCCACTTCCACATCCATGGGGAGCGACGCGGAGCCAGCCTTCCAGTGCAGCTCTGCATAGGTGTTTCCAGTTCGGGCAATGATGAACATTACCGCCCAGTCACAGCTGCCGAACACGCGTTCAAACGTCTCCAGATCGGTACGGCTGGGCAGGGGACAACTCCCCGGGTGCGTGTGAATCCAGATCCTGGCGAACTCTTCCGGCTTGCGGCCCAAATCGATCTGATCTTCGAAAAAATCAGCGACCGCATTGTCATCGAACGCCACGAATGATTCCGTACAGTTCTGCTGGACGAGTTGAACGTCCTGCACAAACAGCAGATCACCTGGCGCTGAGATCCCAAATCCACCGACTTCAGTGGGACCGAGGTCACGCAAGTACAGCAACTTCGCCCAGGTGGTTGGGCTGAACCTCAGCGTGGGCCGTCGCTGCTTCCGTTTGCGGCGAGGACGTCGCAACTGCCGTCGGTTCCAGAGCGGCGTCTTCAAGGATAATTTCTTCATCGTCATTCTCCAGGGAGTCTTGATGGCAGGTGGGGCACAGATCGCCGTTGAGGCAGCCACTACAAATGGAGTCATTGCAAGATTCGCAGCGACTCAGGCAGTGATCACAGGTCGTGCACTGACAGGATTCGCAGGTCGAACTGCACTCATTGCAGAGCGTGTCATCGCAGGCGGTGCAGATATTCGTGCAGCGGTCACACAGCGAGGCGCTGCAACAGTCGCAGGTGTACTGGTCGTCTTCGTGAACGGAATCCCCGCAATTGCTACAGGATGTTCCGTTCCAGTCAGACAACCGGCAGTACGCGGATCCCGGGTTGTAAGTGCGGAGGATCTGCACCACGAGCAGAAAGAACTCTCCCAGCCGACCCTGCTCCAGCGCCCGGGCGATCGGATGTCGCCCTTCTCCTTCGCAGAGGGTGTCGCTTTGCACATGCGGGTGCGTGATATCATCGCAACAGCCGGGGCGACACGGATCGAGAGCAATGACCTGATAGGGTTGGTCACAGCCGAGTTGATCCAATGAGAGCCGGATTTCGAACGGGCCCAGGTCGATCTCTTCCAGGACGATGCGTTCGGTCCGGAGACAGAGAACTTTGGTAGGCCAGTCGATCTCGACGTGATCAAATTCATCGTGGAGCGATTGCAGTTCCTCCAGCAACAGTCGCAGCGTGGGGATCTCTGGTTGTGAGTCATGACGCTCCAAGGCTTCTGCCTGGTGCAGGCAATCCTTGGCCAGTCGACGTAGCGACTGAGCGAGCTGATGACGAAGATGTGTTTGAGCCGCGATGTAGCGGAATCGGGAGGCGAGTTGCAGGCGGTGCTGTAACTGTTGAACTCGGCGCCAGTGTTCATCGGACAACATGACCTGATCCGGTGGGCGACTTTGTAGTCGTCGATACTGTTCCTCAAGGTATTTCGCCGTTCGCAGCCACGGACGGCGACACAAGGAAAAGTTCATGGCATGGGCTCCTGAAAAGAACAGAGCCCCTCGTCAAGGGACGAGGGGCTCTGCGTGCATATCAATGGGGCAGATTAGCGGCGGCGGAATCTTCGTTGCCTACGGAGAGTGGGATTCGGACGGATGTTCCCGCCATGAATCAGAATCGCAGCGAGAACGATCGTCACGCCTGCGAAGATCCCCCAGGAATCCGCTACCACTCCGCAGACGGCTGCGATAATCAGGATTCCTGTGAAGTACAAACTGTTGAGCCTTTGACGGGCTCCCATAAGAACTCCTTCGGAGTCGAGGTCAGAGATTGGTGGTCCAGGATCAGCGTCTTCGCCCCTTCGATCTTCGTCGGAGTCATACTGACGCGGTCACCGGGCTGCAGCACATAGTCCGAAGTGGTCGGCTGACGGTTGACCCGAATCAGGTAATCGCCGGGGCTGCCGTGCGGTATCCGTTGGGTAAACAACTGCTGAATGGTGGTGCCGTCTTCGATCTCGATTCGATCGGCGAATCCGGCGCCATCGTTATTGATGTAGGTGATTTGCATGGGGGTTCCGTTGAAGGTTGAAAGTTCAGGGTTGAGGGTGTGGAAGAGGACAGCGAACCCGAACTTGCTCAGTAGTTATCCGGCAACAACACTGTTGTGGCTGAGCGATCGGCTTCAGTGATGATCCAAAATTTTGTGCCATTGGCTGTCTGATAAACCGACAGGAGTCGGTCACCATGAAGCAGCGAATCTTCATTGGCTGAGGCATCTTCCTGTTTGCAGTCTCCCCAGTCACCGGCCAGATGACGACGAAGGGCTGCCTGCACATCGGACGCATTGAGCTGTTCGTGAGCGGCCGCTGTGATCAGGATCTGGCCGGAGGAAAACTTCGGGATGGTTCTGACTTCAGAAATCATGGTTCCTCATCAAGATCAAATGGTTAACCGTGCTTGGAACAGGGAGGCTTGCGGGAGGAGTCGTTTCCGTCGCCCAGGAGAAGCTGCAGAAATGTCGTCATGGCCCAGGCCGCTCCCAGCCAGGCCAGCAGGACCGGCCATCCAAAGACGAAGAGGCAGCCGAAGCAAACGATCCCCCAGAAGCTGAGGTACCGGTGGCAAAATTCTTCCGCTCTTTGCTCCCGCTCATGGCGATGAGGCATGTCATTCCCAGTGGGACTGCGCCCGACGCGTGGAAACCGGAATGGGGATATTGCTGCGCCGCTCGAAATCATCCCAGTCGATCATCTGCGGAATGAGCTGATCTGGTTCGGGATCGAACCGGACCTCCTTCGGATCGGCAATTGAAAACCCGCGACGGCGGATTTCAGACAGGGATTCGCCGGTGGCGTAAGCAACAGCGGTATCAAGATCGAGTTGAGTCATCATGCACTCCTTCAAAAGGAAGAAAGCACGACCACCCCATGACAGGGCGGTCGTGCTGAAACACACACAACCGCCCCACCGAGTCACATGCTCGATCAGGGAGCCCACGTCACGGGCGAAATCTTCAATCCGGTCTGCCGCGAGGCAGAACAGGATTGATCAAACAGAATTGGGGCCGAGCGTTAGCCAATGTTCGCTGAGCCAGGCCACTTCTGCGGCCAGAGCTTCAGAACGCGTCGGAAACGATCCCAGCTCAGGTCCATCCACCGGGGAGAGATCAACACTCCACTGGCCATCCGGAGTCGGCTCGACATATGAACCACGGGAGATGGTCAGAGAACCCATCTGGCGCAGATTGATGGTCTCGTCATACAGGCAACGCACATTGCCGTGAGATTCAATGAGAAGTTCCAAAGAAACCTCCGTTCACTTGGTTCATCAGGAGAGCAACCAACGGGAGCGTCAATCCGGTCTCCGAGCGTCAGCTCGTACCGGGTACAGGGCCACGCCCTGCCTGCCGAAGGATGTTCCGCCGGGGCCGATCGACGAGGAGGCCGTCCAGGGAGGATTGCACACTGCTGAGCTGTTTGCCGATCTTCTGACGCAGTGACCGGCTGTCCCTCAGTTGCTGCGGTTCGACGCCGCTG